>Ga0208794_1000028_pt1 | contig 262629 bp, 237 predicted proteins | sample 32_taG_FD_184106 | JGI IMG/M metagenome (GOLD analysis project Ga0208794, IMG submission 184106) | Marine viral communities from the Gulf of Mexico - 32_GoM_OMZ_CsCl metaG (SPAdes) (version 2) | ecosystem: Environmental > Aquatic > Marine > Oceanic | place: Atlantic Ocean: Gulf of Mexico... | reverse complement strand
GCAGGATGAGGCAGCCCTGCGCGCTCCAGAAATCGTGCAGCGCGAGGATCATGTCCTGGAAGGAATTTTGCGGATTGCGGTCCATGGCGCGGGGCAATGGCGCACGATGTTTCACCGGTCAATGCCGCAGCGCTGCTTGGCAAGCACGGGGTTGCATCGGTATCCTGCCAGGCAACTGTCCCGAATGGAATCGCATCACATGACCGCCTTCTCGCTTCGCCCGGCGATGCTCGCCCTCGCCCCCCTTGCTCTCGCGCTGCAGGGATGCGCCACCTATTCCGACCCGGTCGCCGAGCCGACTGCGCCGGTCGCGCAGCCTGCCGCGCCTGCCGAACCCGTGGGCCCGGGCCTGTGGAAGGTCGCGGACGAGGACACGACGATCTACCTGTTCGGCACCATCCACGCCCTGCCCGAAACGGTTGAATGGTATCGCGGGCCGATCGGCGAAGCGCTGGCAGAAACGCAGGAACTGATCACCGAGATTCCCACAGGCGCGGCGCAGGACCCGGCGATGCAGCAGATGGTCATGGCCAGCGCGGTACTGCCCGCGGACAAATCGCTGCGCGACCTACTCGGCGAGAGCGACCGCGCCACCTACGAAGCCGCGCTCACCGCGCTGGGCATGCCGCCCGCCAGTTTCGACCGCTTCAAGCCGTGGTTCGCAGCGATGACGCTTTCGGTCCTCCCGCTGGTGCAGGCGGGCTACAAGGCCGAGAGCGGCGTCGAGATGAAGCTGGAGGAACTGGCCCCCGCCAATGCCCGGCGCGGTGCGCTCGAGACGCTCGACGAGCAGATCGCGCTGTTCGATACCCTGCCCACCGATTCGCAGACTGCTTTCCTGATGGTCTCGGCCGACAATATCGACGAGATCGTCCCGATGATGGACCGGATGGTCGACGAATGGCTCGAAGGCGATGCGGACGGACTTGCAGCCCTGCTCAACGAAGGCCTGACCGATCCCGTGCTGGCCGAGGCGCTGCTCTACGCCCGCAATGATCGCTGGGCGGAGTGGATCGATACGCGCATGGACAGCCCCGGCACGGTGTTCGTCGCGGTCGGCGCAGGACACCTCGCGGGCGCCAAGAGCGTGCAGGATTACCTGACTGCGCGCGGGTTCACCGTGGACCGCGTCCAATAGCCATCCCGCTTCCGGGCACGCGCAATTCCGAACTTGCCAAGCCGCCGGTTCCGTGCAGACAGGCGATGTGATCTCGCGCCTTCCCCTCCTGGCCGCCGGCCTCGCGCTGCTGCTCGCCGCTTGCGACACGCAGCAAGATGCTGGCAAGGAAGACGGCCCCTTCCCCGCACTGTGGGAAATCGCGGATAGCGAGGGCACGGTCGAAGGGTGGATGTTCGGCACGATCCACGCGCTCCCCGATGGAAGCAAATGGCGCTCGGCGCAGCTCGACACAGTGCTGCGCGACGCCGACATGCTGGTGGTCGAAGTGGCCGATCTGGAGAATGGCGAGGATTTGTCCAAGCTGTTCGAGCAACTGGCCTTCGATCGGCCCGCGGGCCCGATCATCGACCGTATCGCGCCCGAAATGCGCGGCGAGTTCGAGGAACTGCTGGTCAAGGCGAAGGTCCGGCGAACCTATTTCGACCCGATGGAAAGCTGGGCCGCCGCGCTCGCGCTGGCGCAGGTCGCGCAGACGGGCAAGGCCGAAAACGGCGCCGACCGCGCGCTCCTGGCGGCATTCGACCAGCGCGAGGTGGTCGAGCTCGAAGGCGCGCGCGAGCAATTAACGATCTTCGATACACTTCCCGAGAAGGAGCAACGCGACCTGCTTAACGCCGTGCTGGAGGAATCGCAGCAGTATGACGGTGAGATCGCACCGCTGGCGGAGGCCTGGCTCGCTGGCGATACCGAGCGGCTGATCGCGCTGACCCGCCGCGGCATTCTCGCCGATCCCGAACTGGCGCAGGCATTGCTGCACGATCGCAACGCCGATTGGGCGCTGCAGGTTGAGAACCTGCTGAGCGCGCGCGAAAGGCCATTGATTGCGGTCGGGACAGGGCATCTGATCGGCGAGCGCGGGTTGCCCGCCCTGCTCGAACAGCGCGGCTACCGCGTCCGCCGCGTCGAATAGACGCAGTGCCGCGCGCCTTGGCGCTTGCCTTTCGCGCGGGTCCTGCTATGCGCCGCGCCTTCGGCACCATGGTCATCCCTGGAGGCGTGGTGGACCGAGCAACCAATTTGCATTCGAAAGGTAAGTGCCATGAGCGACGCTCTGACCCTGCCGGCCGAGGCGCGCGAACGGGCTGGCAAGGGAGCCTCCCGTCAACTGCGCCGTGAAGGCCGTGTCCCCGCCGTGATCTACGGCGGCAAGGAAGAACCCACCCTGATCCACGTCGAGGAGAAGGAACTGGTCAAACAGCTGATGACCGGTCACTTCATGAACTCGATCGTCGAGATCGAACTCGGTGGCAAGAAACTGCGGACCCTTCCCAAGGATGTCGCTCTGCACCCCGTCAACGACCGTCCCGAGCACGTCGACTTCCTGCGTCTGTCGAAGAACGCCAAGGTCGAAGTCAGCGTCCCGGTCGTGTTCACCAACGAAGAAGCTTCGCCGGGCCTAAAGAAGGGCGGCGTGCTGAACGTTGTCCGTCACGAACTCGAACTGGTCTGCGAAGCCGACAAGATCCCGAGCGAGATCGAAATCGACGTCACCGGCAAGGAAGTCGGCGATTCGATCCACATCAGCGAAGTGAAGCTGCCCACCGGCAGCGAAAGCGCGATCACCGATCGCGACTTCACCATCGCCACGCTGGTCGCTCCCTCGGCGCTCAAGAAGGCCGAAGGCGACACGACGCAGGCCGACGGTGAAACCGAAGTCACCGAGCAGAACGCCGAAACCGTCGAAGGCGAAGCCGAACAGTCCGACGACTGATCGCATCGTCCCGAAAAACATGACGCCGGTCCCCCGCGGGCCGGCGTTTTGCATTTGGGCGACCCGCCGCTAGAGGAGCGCGCATGCAGATCTGGACAGGCCTCGGAAACCCCGGACCCAAATACGCGCTGAACCGGCACAATGTGGGCTTCATGGCAGTCGATGTGATTGCCGAAATGTACCGCTTCGGCCCGGTGCAGAAGAAGTTCTCTGGCTGGGTGCAGGAAGGCCGCATCGGCACGCACAAGGTGCTGCTGCTCAAGCCCGCCACTTTCATGAACGAGAGCGGCCGCGCGGTGGGCGAAGCGCTGCGCTTCTACAAGCTCGAACCCGATGCGCTGACCGTGTTCCATGACGAACTCGATCTCGCCCCCTTCAAGGTGAAGGTGCGGATGGGCGGCGGGCTGGCCGGGCACAACGGGTTGCGCTCGATCAACCAGCACTGTGGTCCGGATTTTCGCCGGGTGCGTATCGGCATCGGCCATCCCGGGGCAAAAGAGCGGGTTCACGGACATGTGCTGGGCAATTACGCCAAGTCGGAAATGGACCCGCTGGCAGACATGCTGGCCGGCATCGCGGCCGAAGCCGAATGGCTCGCCAAGGGCGACGATCCGCGGTTCATGAGCGATTTAGCACTGCGTCAGTAATGCGACCGCGGGCGGATCGTCTCACGATGAAACATACCCGCCAAATCGCATGGACTTGCCGCGCTGCTGGTATATCCGGCACACAACTCGAACACTTGGGAATGACTATGCGCTTACTTCAGGTGGCCATGATCTCGGCTTCGCTCCTCATCACCGCCACTTCCGCCACCGCAATGACCCGCCCGCCGAGCGATTCGGGCGGCGGCAGCAGCAGCGGTGGTACCGCCGTGCCAGAGCCCGGCGCTTTCGCCATGATGGGCACGGGCATTGCGGGTTATGGCGCTGCCGTGGCGCTTTACCGCCGCAAGAAGCGCAAGCAGCGCTAAAGCAACAAGGTCGCCAGCCCGAGGAACACTCCCATGCTGGCGACGTCGCTCATCGTCGTCAGGAAAATGCTCGACGCGGTCGCCGGATCCGCTCCGAGCCTTTTGAGCGTCAGCGGGATCAGCGCGCCGGCGATCCCGCTAATGGTGCAGGCCAGCACCATGGAAACCAGCACCACGAGCCCGAACCGGACCGGGTCGGCCTCGCCCTGCAGCAGCGCGTAGGCATACATGCCCGCTCCTGCGGTCAATCCCACCAACAGCCCGTTGGCAAAACCCAGCACCCCTTCCTTGCGTACGAGATGGCCTGCACTTTCGGCCTTCACTTCGCCCAACGTCATGCCGCGCAAGGCGACAGCGAGCGCCTGACACCCGGTATTGCCCGTCTGTCCTGCCATTACCGGGAGGAACACCGCGAGGATGACGAGCCGGCTCAGCGTATCCTCGAAAACACCTACCACCGCAGCCGCGACGAAAGCGGTCAACAGGTTTACCTGCAGCCATGGATGGCGCAGCTTCAGGCTGGTCGACAGCGGGGTGAACAGCCGCTCTTCCTTCTCGACGCCGACCATCTCACCCGCCTGCGCTGAAAGCTCGATCGCCCGATTGGCGAACAGTTCGGGTCCGCGCACCAGCCCCACCAGGCGATAGTGGTCATCGACAACCGGGTAGACCGGGAAATGCTTGTGCAGCGCTGCCTTCAGTGCATCGTCGAGCAACATATCCTCGCGCAGGGCGAAAGGATCCGCGATCATGATCTCCTCAAGCAGCGTATCGGGCGTCGCCAGCAGCATCTCGCGCATCACCACCAAACCGAGCAAGCGGTTCTGCCCGTCGACGATGTAGAGATAGGTTACAAACGCGTTGCGCACCTGCTCACGCAAGGTCTCGGTCGCATCCTGCACCGTCAATCTCGGCGAGCAGGTCCCGACGACAGGCTGCATCAGGCAGGCGACGGTATCGTCGGCCTGTTGCTCGGAAACCGTATCGGGCGCGATCGGATCGCGCTCGTCCAGCACTAGGGTGGTCATGAATGAAGGACCTCATTGGCGTTTACGCGCGACCCGGTCCCTTGTGTTCTGCGCGGAAATCTAGACTATTGCCACGCAGGGGCAACCACCTTGCCATACGCGTGATTCCCGACCCCGCATGATCGCGGATCCGAGAGGAGATTGAGCATGTCCGAACTGACCCGCCGCACCCTGCTTGCCGGAGCCGCCGCCACCGGCGCGCTGGCCGCCACGGCTTCCCGCGCGCAGGGCGATATGACCGCCGCCCGGCCCGACCTTAATGGCAAGGCCATTCTCATCACCGGCACGTCTTCCGGGTTCGGCAAGCTGGCGAGCGAACATTTCGCCCGCCTGGGAGCAACCGTCTTTGCCACCATGCGCAACACCCCGCGCCCCGAAGCGGAAGACCTCGAGAAGCTGGCGCGCGACGAGAAACTCGACATCCGCGTCCGCCAACTCGACGTCTTGCTTGACGATGAAGTCGAAAAGGCCGTGGCCGATGCCGAACAGGAGATCGGGCGCGGACTCGACGTGCTGGTCAACAATGCGGGAATCGGCATCACTGGCCCGGTCGAGGTGCAGGACATGGAAGCGACCAAGCTCGCTTTCGACACCAATGTGCTCGGCTATCATCGCCTTTCCCGCGCCGTCCTTCCTGGGATGCGGGCACGGAAGCAAGGGCACCTGTTCGCCATCTCGAGCCAGCTCGGGCGCGTAATCGTGCCCTATGCCGGCCATTACTCGGCGACGAAATTCGCAGTCGAGGCGATGTTCGAACAGCTCGCCTACGAACTGGTCCCGCACAATATCGGCGTCACCGTGATCGAACCGGGCGGCTACCCCACCAAGGTCTGGGTCAATCGCAATCGATATTCGCAGGAACTCAAGGCGCGCGCCGAGCAGGAGCATCTCGATGGCTATCCGCAAATCGTCGCGCGGATGGGCGAAGAAGATGGCTCCGGTCGCAGCGCCGATCCGATGGACGTTCCGCGCACCATGGCGAAGGTGCTGGCAATGCCCCCAGGCACGCGACCGCTGCGCATGCCGGTGAGCGGCGGCAGCATCCCGCAGACCGAAATCAACGCGGTAACGGCGAAGACACAGGTCAACTGGCTCGGCGAAAGCGGCTACGGCCCGCTGATCAGGGCGGTGCACAAGCCCTGATGCTCTGGCATTTCGTGTGCGGCGCGGCTAAGGCGCGCGCCACACACTATTTCCGGAGTTTCTGATGGGTTTCCGCTGCGGGATCGTCGGCCTGCCGAATGTCGGCAAGTCCACCCTGTTCAATGCACTGACCGAGACGCAGGCCGCGCAGGCCGCGAACTATCCCTTCTGCACGATCGAGCCCAATGTCGGGCAGGTCGCGGTGCCCGATGCGCGGCTCGACCAGATCGCGGAGATCGCGAAGTCGACCAAGGTCATTCCGACCCAGCTCGCGTTCGTCGATATCGCGGGTCTGGTTAAGGGTGCGAGCCAGGGCGAAGGCCTGGGCAACCAGTTCCTCGGCAATATCCGCGAAGTCGATGCCATCGTCCACGTGCTGCGCTGCTTCGAGGACGACGACATCCAGCATGTCTCGAACAAGGTCGATCCGCTCGCCGATGCCGAGGTGGTCGAGACCGAACTGCTCCTCGCCGACCTCGAAAGCCTCGAGAAGCGCGTCCCTGCGGCGGCCAAGCGCGCCACCGGGGGCGACAAGGAAGCCAAGCTGATGGCCAGCGTGCTGGGCCAGGCGCTCGACCTGCTCAAGGACGGCAAGCCTGCGCGGCTGACCGAACCCAAGGACGAGGAAGAGGCGCGCGTTTTCCGCCAGGCACAACTGCTCACCGCCAAGCCGGTGCTCTATGTCTGCAACGTTGCCGAAGAAGATGCCGCCAGCGGCAATGCGCTGAGCGAGCAGGTCTTCGCCAAGGCCGCTGCCGAAGGCGCCGAAGCGGTGGTCGTCTCCGCAGCGATCGAGGCCGAACTGGTCGCCATGCCGGTCGAGGACCGCGCCGAATTCCTCGCTGAACTCGGGCTCGACGAATCGGGCCTCAGCCGGGTGATCCGCGCTGGCTACAAGCTGCTCGGACTGCAGACCTTCTTTACCGCAGGGCCGAAGGAAGCGCGTGCCTGGACATTCCCCACCGGGGCCAAGGCACCGCAGGCGGCGGGCGAGATCCACACCGATTTCGAACGCGGGTTTATTCGCGCTGAAACAATTGCCTTCGATGACTACGTTGCGCTGGGCGGCGAAAGCGGAGCGCGCGAAGCGGGCAAGCTGCGCCAGGAAGGCAAGGAATACCTCGTGCAGGATGGCGATGTCATGCTGTTCAAGTTCAACGTCTGAGGATTATCGCATGAACCGGATCGCCGCTGCGCTGGCGCTCGGCCTCGCTCCCCTGGCGGGAGGCTGCGCTTCCTATGCCGACACCAACTTGGCTTCCGCCGCGGTGGCCGAGCAACGCGAGCCGGTCACCATTCTCGTCTCGATCGACGGTTTCCATCCCGAATATCTCGAGCGCGGCCTTACGCCCACGCTGTCGCGGCTGGCGGCCGAGGGCACGAGTGCGGCCATGCGCCCGTCCTTCCCGACCAAGACCTTTCCCAACCACTGGACGCTGGTGACTGGGCTGGTCCCCGACAATCACGGCATCATCGCCAACCGGATGGAGGACGCCGATCGGCCCGACGAGGCCTTCACCATGGCCACCGTCGATCCCTACTGGTGGAGCGAGGCCAAACCCATCTGGGTCGAGGCTGAAGAGGCAGGCATACGCAGCGCGGCGATGTTCTGGCCCGGTTCGGCGGTCGCCTGGGGCGGCACCGCGGTCCGCTACGGCCCGGTCACCGACGGCACGCTGCCGAGCGACTGGCAGGCCTTCAGCATGCAGGTGTCGAATACGCAGCGGGTGAACTCGGTGCTCGACTGGCTCCGTCGTCCGGCGGACATCAGGCCCGAATTCGTCACTCTCTACTTCGATACGGTCGACAGTGCCGGCCATGGCGGCGGGCCCGAAGGCGAGGTGATCGAGGACGCGCTGCGCGATATCGATGCGCATGTCGCCGCGCTCGTGGCCGGGCTCGAGCGGCTTGGCCAGCCCGCCAATCTCGTGCTCGTGTCCGATCACGGCATGGCGCCGACCGGTTCGGACAAGATGATCGTGCTCGACGAGATCGTCGACGCTTCGCTCTATCGTGCGGTGGAAGCCGGTGCCTATGCGAGCTTCGAGGCGACCGAGGGCAATGTCGAGGCGTTCGAGGCCGCCATCCTGCGCGAACACGATCACATGGAATGCTGGCGCAAGGAGGATATCCCGGCGCGCTTCCAATACGGCACGCACCGCCGCATTCCGCCCTATTTCTGCCTCCCCGATACCGGCTGGACGATCACCAATCGCGCGTCGGATTCCGAATGGAGCGGAGGCAATCATGGCTATGATCCCTATGCCCCCGAAATGGCCTCGCTGTTCATCGCGCATGGCCCCGCCTTTCGCAGCGGCGTGACGATCGACAGCTTCCAGAACACCGCGATCACTCCGCTGCTGCGGCATCTGATCGGCCTGCCACAGGCACAGCGGGCCGATGGTTCGCTCGCCGAGGTCGCCGGGGCCCTCGCGCCGCAAAAGTAGAGCGTCGGCGGAACGAGCACGCCCCACCCCCGTTGGCTATGCAACTCAACGGGGAGACAATCGTGGTCGACAAGTCGGAAAAGTTCAGCACGCTGGTGCGCATCGGCTATTTCAGCCGCGCGATCCTCTATTCGGTCCTCGGCCTGATCGCGCTGACCAGCGCGGGTCGGATCGGCGAAGGCACCAATGGCATCTTCCAGGCCATTCGCGAGTTTCCGCTGGGCACCGCGATCCTCTGGCTTATGGTTGTCGGCCTGCTTGCCTATGCACTGTTCCGCTTCGCCTCGACCGCGCTCGATGTCGAACACCACGGTACCGACAGCACCGGCTGGGCCACGCGGATCGGTCATGCGGGCAGCGCAATCGGCCACCTTGCGCTGGCCTATTCGGCGTACAAGTTCGCAACCAGCGGCAGCGACAACGGTGGTGGTGCGCAGGAAGCGGCGTCGGGCGTGCTGGCAGTCGAATTCGGCGGGATCGTACTCGGCTTGCTGGGCATTGCCTTCTTCGCCACTGCGGTCTTCCAGGCCAAAAAGGGTATCACGGGCAGCTTCATGAACCGTATCAGCCACCGCGCCCCATCGCAGACACGCTGGATTGGCGGCGCAGGCTACCTCGCCCGCGCGGTGGTCTTCCTTATCATCGGCTGGTCGCTGTTCAAGGCCGGCTTCATGAGCGGTGGTTCGGACCAGATCAAGACGCTGGGCGACGCGGTGGCGAGCCTCGCAGGCGAAGGCATCGTCTTCACGCTCGTCGCGATCGGTATTCTCGCCTTCGGGCTCTTCAGCCTCGTGCTTGCCCGCTATCGGATCATTCCCGACCTGGGCGCCGAAGGGCGCGTACCCAGCTTCCGCGCATGAGCGCGGGTATCGGGTCGATCAACGGCGGCAAGACCGCGCGCCTTTACCGCATGGTGATGGGCAAACATGTCTGTCCCTATGGGACGAAATCCAAGTGGCTGCTCGAACACGAGGGTTTCGTGTTTGAGGACAATTGGCTCACGACCCGCGAACAGACCGATGCGTTCAAGGCGGAACACGGTGTTGCAACCACGCCGCAAACCTTCATCGGTGGCCGACGGATCGGCGGTTACAGCGAACTCCGCGCATATTTCGGCCGTAGCGACCCCACGGATGACGAAACCAGCTACACTCCGGTGATCGCGGTTTTCGCGGTCGGCGCGACGCTGGCCATCACGCTCAGCCTGTATGTCTTCGAAGCTGCCTTTACGGTGCGGACTGCCGAATGGTTCGTCGCTTTCTCGATGGCCATGCTTGCGATGCTGAAATTGCAGGATGTCGAACAGTTCTCGACCATGTTCGTGGGCTACGACCTGCTTGGCCAGCGCTGGGTACCCTACGCCTATGCCTATCCCTTCCTCGAAGCGGGGGCGGCGGTGCTGATGGCCGGGCGACAATTGCCTTGGCTGTCGATCCCCATCGCATTGACCATCGGCACGATCGGGACGGTGAGCGTATTCTACGCGGTCTATATCCAGAAACGCAGCATCAAGTGTGCCTGTGTCGGCGGCAGCGGCAATGTCCCTCTCGGCTTCGTATCGCTGACCGAGAACCTCGCCATGGTAGGCATGGGAATTTGGATGTTGCTTCGACCCGCGGTTTGATACATTGCATTTTGCAATGCAGTTTTACGAAGACATTGCCGTCGGGCAGAAGAGCGCCTTCGGGCATTACGAGGTCACGCGCGAGGAGGTGATCGACTTCGCGCGGAAATACGACCCGCAACCCTTCCACCTTGACGATGAGGCAGCGGCGAAAACCCATTTCGGTCGCATTTCGGCGAGCGGGTGGCACACCTGCGCGATGACTATGTCGATGCTGGTCGCCAATCTCACCGCGAACAAGCAGGCCGGGCTTGGGTCACCCGGGGTGGACGAACTGCGCTGGAAAAAGCCGGTCTATCCCGGCGACACGCTGCGTTGCGAAACCGAAGTGATCGAAAAGCGCCGCAGCGCGTCGCGTCCCGAGATGGGCGTATACCGCAGCAGGGTCCGGGTTCTCAATCAGGACGATTTGCCCGTGATGACCTTCATTTCCAACGGGCTGATCCGTACGCGCGACCCTGAGGGAACCGACTAGCTCACACCCCGCACTGTGCGATGCCGGACTGGTTGTAGACGATCTGGTCACGCGCATTGCGGATCGTCAGCGTGGCGGGATAGTCGCTCACTTCCACACCCACCTCTTCACCCGCATCCTGATCCAGATCGAGTACCATCGAATGCTCGGTGCCATCATACTTGCTCCGCGCGAGGTAGGGCAGTTCCACGCTCCCCTTGTCCGCCGCCAGTGTCAGCATCTCGCCATCGACGATGATGTGCCCCGTGTCGGGCATGGCGAGCGCGACTGCAGCCAATCCCCCACCCGCGGGTGCGAAGCTGCATCCCGCCCCGTATAGCTCATGCTTCTCGATCTCGCGGTAGCGGATCGCTCCCAGTTCGAGCGGCTGCGCGGGCGGGGTCTGGTGCGCCTCGACCTCGGCCACCGCCGCGGCTCGTTCCTCCTCGGTGGGTTCGCTCGAACAGGCGGCGAGCACCGCCACGAGGGTCAGGGCAAGGCTGCGCATCAATGTCTCCCGAACAATTTCTCGACGTCTTCCATCGACAGTTTGACCCAGGTCGGACGTCCGTGATTGCATTGGCCTGAACGCGGGGTGCGTTCCATTTCGCGCAGCAATGCGTTCATTTCGTCGACGCGCAGCACGCGGCCGGCGCGCACCGATCCATGGCAGGCCATCGTGGCGAGGACGAGATCGAGCTTTTCGCCCAGCAGCAGCGCTTCTCCGTTGAGCGCGAGATCATCGTCGATGTCGCGGAGCAGCTTCTCGGGGTCGGTGCGCGCGATGGCATGCGGCAGGCTCCGAACCAGCATGGCCGAGGGACCGAACCGCTCGAGCGCTAGCCCGTGTTCGGCAAGCCGCGGCGCCGCTTCCTCGAGCCGGTCGCAGCTGGTTTCGTCGAGTTCGACGACTTCGGGAATAAGCAGCGCCTGGCTGCGCGCAACCGCATCCTCCGCGCCAGCGGCGCGAAGCCGCTCGAGCACAAGGCGCTCATGCGCTGCGTGCTGATCGACCAGCACCAGCCCATCTTTCGCTTCGGCGACGATGTAGGTGTTGGCCACCTGTCCCCGCGCGATACCCAGCGGGTAATCCTTCGCCTCAGCAGCGACCGGGGCCGCTTCCTCGGCGCGGCCCTGCGGCTCCGCCATCACGTCCGGATCCGCACCGCGCCACGCGGCATTGGGCTCTGACACGCGGGCCTGAGGTGCCGACCAGTCGCGGCCTTCGAAGATGGAGCGCAGCGCGGGCGCTGGCTCGTCGCGCTCCGGTGACACCGGCTCCTGCTGCCAGCGCCCCATCGCCCCTGCATCGGGGCTTTGGGCGCTGCGCTTGTCGCCCGTTGCCAGCGCCTGGCGCAAGCCGGAAACGATGAAGCCGCGCACCCCCTGCGCATCGCGGAAGCGCACCTCGGTCTTGGCCGGGTGCACATTGACGTCGACATCCTCGCAGGGAATGTCGAGAAACAGCGCCAGCACCGCATGCCGGTCGCGTGCAAGCATATCGGCATAAGCCCCGCGCACCGCGCCGGTCAGCAGTCGATCCTTCACCGGGCGTCCGTTGACGAACAGATATTGGTGGTCGGCCACGCCGCGATTGTAGGTCGGCAAGCCCGCGATCCCGGTCAGCCGCATGGCGCCGCGCTCCATGTCGAGCGCGACGCCGTTCTCCTTCAGCTCGCGTGCGACCAGTTGGGCAACGCGGTTGGCCAGCCCTTCCCCGCCCTGAAGGCCGAAAATTCGGCGGTCGCCGTGGTCGAGCGTGATCGCCACGTCCGGGCGCGCCATCGCGAGCCGCAGCACCACGTCCTTGCAGGCGGCATATTCGCTGCGCGGCGTGCGCAGGAATTTGCGCCGCGCGGGGATCTTGCCGAACAGGTTTTCCACCCGCACGCGTGTACCGGGTGGCAAGGCGGCGGGGCCCTCGCCCGTCAGCTCGCCATGGTCGACCACGCGCTTCCATCCCTGATCGACACCGGCCGGACGGCTTTCGATCGTGAAGCGCGCGACGCTGGCTATGCTGGGAAGCGCTTCCCCGCGGAAACCCAGCGTGGCGACCTGTTCGATCGCCTCGTCGGGCAGCTTGGATGTCGCGTGCCGTTCCAGCGCCAGCGTCATGTCGTCGGGCGACATTCCGCAGCCATCATCGGTCACCTCGAGGCTGGTCAGGCCGCCTTCGACCAGCTTGACGGCGATGCGCGTAGCGCCCGCATCGATCGCGTTCTCGACCAGTTCCTTGAGCGCGGACGATGGCCGTTCGACCACCTCGCCGGCGGCGATGCGATTGACCAGATTCTCGGGCAGGCGTCGTATTTGCGGCATGGTCGATGCAATCTAGCGATGAAGCGGCGCGAATCCGAGACGGCGCGCCATACTATCCCCCGCAGGACACGCCGAAAATTTTGGCATTCGCACCACATTCCCGCTAAGGCACCGCCACCATTCCCCTGCGGAGCGGTGCGAGCAGGCCGCCTGCCTCTCGCCGGATCACGCGACACAACGGAAAATCGAATTAAAATGGGCTTCTGGAACAATCTCTTCAAATTCGGCGTGCAGAACATGGCGATCGACCTGGGGACCGCCAACACGCTGGTTTACGTGCAGGATCAGGGCATTGTCCTGAACGAGCCGAGCGTGGTTGCGCTCGAGACGATCAACGGCATGAAGCGCGTCAAGGCCGTGGGCGACGATGCGAAGATGATGATGGGCAAGACGCCCGATTCCATCGAAGCCATCCGCCCGCTGCGCGACGGCGTGATCGCCGATCTCGATGTCGCCGAAGAGATGATCAAGCACTTCATCCGCAAGGTGAACGGTCGCAAGAGCCTGATGCGCTATCCCGAAATCACCATCTGCGTGCCTTCGGGCTCGACTTCCGTCGAGCGCCGCGCGATCCGCGATGCGGCTTCGAACGCCGGCGCGTCGCAGGTCTATCTGATCCTCGAGCCGATGGCAGCAGCGATCGGCGCCGACATGCCGGTGACCGAGCCGGTCGGCAGCATGGTCGTCGACATCGGCGGCGGCACCACCGAAGTCGCCGTGCTGTCGCTGCGCGGCCTCGCCTACACCACCTCGGTCCGTACCGGCGGCGACAAGATGGACGAAGCGATCGTCTCCTATGTCCGCCGACATCACAACCTGCTAATCGGCGACAGCACCGCCGAGCGGATCAAGAAGGATTTCGGCGTTGCGCGGCCGCCCGAAGACGGCGTGGGTGAAAGCATCACGATCAAGGGCCGCGACCTCGTCAACGGCGTGCCCAAGGAAATCACGATCAACCAGGGCCACATCGCGGAATCGCTGTCCGAGCCGATCGGCGCGATCGTCGAAGGCGTGCGCATCGCGCTCGAAAACACCGCGCCCGAACTGGCCGCCGACATCGTCGATCAGGGCATCGTGCTCACCGGCGGCGGCGCGCTGATCGGTGGACTGGACGATTACCTGCGCGAGGAAACTGGCCTGCCGGTGACCATCGCGGAAGATCCGCTGTCATGCGTGGCACTGGGTACCGGTCGCGCGATGGAGGACCCGATCTACCGCGGCGTCCTGATGACGGCATAGGAAGGCAGGGGGAATGGCGCCGACAGGTTCACGGCGCTCGGGGTATTCCCGCAGGGCGCAGTACAATCTCTTTACCGGGTATGTGATTGCGGGGATCGGCGCGCTGATCGGCGCGATCCTGCTCGCCCTGTCCTTTTTCCAGCCCCATCTGTTCGGTGGCCTGCGCGGCACCGCACAGAGCGGCGTGTCGCCCGCGACAGAAACCGCCGCCAGCGTGCGGACGGGCTCGAAGGGGGTTTGGGACGCGGTCAGCGGCTACTACCGCGCCGGTTCGAAGAATGCAGAGTTGAAGCGCGAGAATGAGCTCGCCCGCATTCGCCTCGCCGAAGCCGATGCGGTCAGGCAGGAGAACGCGCGCCTCAAGGGCCTGCTCGAACTGCAGGACAAGGAAACCAAGCCGGTGGCGGTGGCGCGCCTCGTGGGCTCGTCGGCTGCGAGCACGCGACGTTTCGCCTATCTTGGCGCGGGCTCGCGTGACGGCGTGGCGATCGGCATGCCGGTTCGTTCGCCGCGCGGCGTCGTCGGGCGCATTCTCGAAGTGGCTGCCGACAGTTCGCGCGTACTGCTGCTGACCGATACCGAGAGTGTGCTGCCCGTGCGTCGCGCCAAGGACGAAATCGTAGCCTTCGCCGAAGGCCGCGGCGACGGCCTGCTACGGATCAAGCTGATCAATCTCGGCATCAATCCGCTCGAACCGGGTGACGTCTTCGTCACCAGCGGTGCCGGCGGTTATTACCCGCCCGGTATCGCGGTGGCGATCCTGACCGAAACGACCGACGATGGCGGCCTTGCGCGTATCATCAGCGATCCGGCAGCGACCGACTATGTCGCAGTCGAGCCGATCTACGAGCCCGAAGCGGCCGTTGGTGCCGCTACGCCGATCGAGCGCGAACTGGACGAGTGATGGAGCGCAACGATCCCCGTTCGCGTACCGATGCCTATGGCAGCCGCATCAACCGTTCGCATTCGCGGCTGCTCGCCAATTTTGTGCCCTGGGCTTCGATCGTCGTCGCGATCGTGCTGCCTGTCTTTCCGATCGCCACGGCCATGCCGCTCGTCCCGCCGCTCGGGCTCGTCATGCTGCTTGCCTGGCGTCTCGTCCGCCCGGGCCTGCTGCCCGTATGGGCCGGTGTCCCGCTAGGCCTGCTCGATGACCTGTACAGCGGCCAGCCCTTCGGTTTCGCGGTGTTCACCTGGTCGCTGGTGATGCTGGGTATCGAGATCCTCGAGACCCGCATGCCATGGCGGTCTTACTGGCAGGACTGGTTCACCGCGGCTATGGTAATCGTGTCCTATCTTCTCGCCGGCTGGCTGCTGTCGGGTGGCCAGCCCACCGTCCATTCGCTTGTCGCGCTGTTTCCGCAATTTGTGCTCACCGTTTTGATCTTTCCAATCGCCGCGCGGCTTGTCGCGATGCTCGACCGGGTCCGGCTCACCCGCTGGAAGGTGCTGTAATGCGCTTGCGCCGCCGCGCCCGGCCCCGCGAAGTCGTGACCCAGTCGACACTCGACAACGCTTTCGACCGGCGAACCTTCGTCATCGGCACCGCGATGGGCGGACTGGGCGTGCTGCTCGCGACGCGCATGGGCTATATCGCCATCGCCGAGAACGAGCGTTACGAACTGGAAAGCGAGAGCAACCGCGTCAACCTGTCGCTGATCCCGCCGCGGCGTGGCTGGATCCTCGATCGCAACGGCGCCCCGCTCGCTTCCAACCGCGCCGATTTCCGCGTCGACATCATTCCCGAACGCACACCCGACGCGGATGCGACGATCACCGAACTGACCCGCATCCTCGAGCTCGACGAGAACCAGTCCGCCGACATCCGCAAACGGGTGAACGACGGGCCGGGCTATCAGCCGGTCGAGATCGCCTCGGGCATCAGCTACGACGAGTTCGCCGCGATCAGCGTGCGGTTACCCGACCTGCCCGGGGTCGTCCCGCAGCGCGGCTTCTCGCGCTTCTATCCAACCGGGCCGAGCGTCGGGCACCTGCTGGGCTATGTCGGCCCTGCCAATGCGGAGGAATACGAGGAGCAGGACCGCAATCCGCTGCTGATCACGCCTGGCTACAAGATCGGCAAGGATGCGCTGGAGCGGCAATTCGAACTCGACCTGCGCGGGATACCCGGGGCACGCCGGGTCGAGGTCACCGCCTCGGGCCGGATCGTGCGCGACCTCGAAACCCGCGAGGACGTCCAAGGCGATCCCGTTCGCCTTACCATCGACGGCCCGCTGCAGGACTACGCCGCGCGCCGCATCGGGCTCGAGAGCGGATCGGTCGTGGTCATGGACTGCGACACCGGCGACCTGCTGTGCATGGCTTCCATGCCCAGTTTCGATCCCAACAGCTTTTCACAGGGCATCGGACGCGTCGAATACGGCATGCTGCGCGAGGACGAGCGTGTGCCGCTTCGCAACAAGGTTCTCAAGGGGCTTTATCCACCGGGTTCGACGGTGAAGCCGATGCACTGCATGGCCTTTCTCGATGCGGGTATCAAACCCGACGAGGCGATCATGTGCAATGGCGGGCGCCGGATCGGCAATCGCTTCTTCAACTGCTGGAGCAACCATGGCCGCGTCGATATGGCCAAGGCGATCTACCAGAGTTGCGACAGCTATTTCTACCATTTCGCGCAGCAGATCGGCTTTGCCAAGGTCGCGGAATGGGCGCATAAGATGGGGCTCGGGGAAGAATTTCCCCTGCCCGTCACCAGCCAGTTCTACGGCACCGTCCCGTCGCCCGAATGGAAGCAGCGTCGCCATGACAGCGCGTGGCAGCCTTACGACACGGTCAATTCCTCGATCGGGCAGGGATATTACCTGACCAATCCCTTGCAACTCGCGGTGATGAGCGCGCGCATGGCCACCGGCAACAAGGTCATGCCACGGCTTCGGCTGAGCGGCGAAACCCCGCAGTTCGAGCATTTCGATTTCAGCCCCGACGAAATCGGCTACGTCCGACAGGCGATGAGCGATGTGGTCAACGGCCCCGGCACCGCCGGACGTGCGCGCCTGCCGTTCGACGACATCAAGATGGCGGGCAAGACGGGCACCGCGCAGGTCGTTTCGCTCAGTGTGTCGAACGGCCGCACCGGGCCATGGAAATATCGCGACCACGGGCTGTTCGTGTTCTTCGCGCCCTTCGACAAGCCCAAATATGCCGGCGCGGTGGTGATCGAGCATGGCGGCGGTTCGGGTGCCGCCTATCCCATCGCGCGCGATGTCATGACCTTCCTGTTCGATCCGGCGAAGGGCATGGACGCGCTGCGCCCGCTGGAGGAGCAATGGGGCGGTACCGCGCAGCAGCGGCTCGACGCCAAGTACCGCGCCTATGCCATGGCACAGGGAGAATCCGTGCCCCCAGCACCCTCGCGCGACGAAGACATCTTCGATCAGGTCGAGGCCGAGGCGCGCGTCGCTGCCCGGCAACCACAGCGCATCGCCGAAGAATCCAGCCCCTCGCGCGTGGACACGCGCTCGGCCGAAGAAGTCTCGCGCGCATCGGCCTCCGCCGATCCGACGGCTGCCGACGCACCGGCACCGGCACCCGCCCCTACACCCACGTCCAGTTCCACCGGGAGCCCGCAGGAATGAGCGGCATCGTACCCGCGCCGATCGCGCGGCAACCATGGCAGATGCTGTTCCCGCTGTTCACGCTGATCGGTTTCGGCGCGCTGGTGCTTTTCTCTGCAGCCGCGGGCAGCTGGGATCCCTACGCCTCTTCGCACCTGCTGCGCTTCGGCGTCTTCCTTGTCATGGCATTCGTGTTGAGCCTTTTCCCACGCGATTTCATCCAGTTCATGGCCCTGCCCGTCTATGTCGTTGTCTTGCTCATGCTGCTGGCGGTGGAAGCAATCGGCTTCGTGGGGGGTGGATCGCAGCGCTGGCTGAATCTTGGCTTCATGCAATTGCAGCCGTCAGAGCTCATGAAACCCGCCGTCGTTCTGATCCTGGCGCGCTATTACGCGTCGCTTCCCGTGGGCATGATCCCGACGTGGAGCGCGTTGATCGCCCCAGGCGCGATGATCCTGACCCCCGTTGCGCTCGTTCTGCTGCAACCCGATCTCGGCACGTCGCTGGCGATCGTTTTCGGCGGAGCAATGGTGATGTTTGCCGCCGGCCTACCGCTGAGGTGGTTCGTCGGTGCTGCAGCGGCTGGCGCGGTGCTGGCCCCAGTGGCGTTCTTCTTCGGGCTCCAGCCCTACCAGCAGAAACGGGTCTTCACTTTCCTCGATCCCGAGAGCGATCCGCTGGGCGATGGTTATCACATCACGCAGTCGAAGATCGCGATCGGTTCGGGCGGGTTTTCGGGCAAGGGGTTCAACGAGGGATCGCAAAGCCACCTCAATTATCTTCCCGAGCCGCACACCGACTTCATCTTCGCCACCATGGCGGAGGAATGGGGCTTCATCGGCGGACTCGTGGTGCTCGGCGCTTTCGCGATGATCCTGCGCTGGGGGCTCGCGGTCGCACGCGCGAGCACCGACCGCTTCGGCAAGCTGGTCGCCCTGGGATTGACCGCTACGATTTTCTTCTACGTCGCCATCAACCTCATGATGGTTATGGGTCTTGCCCCGGTCGTGGGCATCCCGCTGCCCTTCATGAGCCACGGTGGCAGTTCTATGCTTACCAACATGCTTTGTATCGGCGGGCTGATGATGGTTAATCGCTGGAACCAGACCGCGCCGCGCACCGGCCTCATCCGCTAGAGATCGACCAGCCCCAGCTTGAGCGCCCGGACGGTTGCGGTGACGCGGTCGTTGGTTTGCAGCTTGTCGTAGATCCGCCGCGTGTAGGTCCGTACCGTCTCGGGGGAGATTTCGAGGATCGTGGCGATGTCGCCCGAACTCTTGCCCCGCCCCATCCATCCGAGCACTTCGCGCTCGCGGTCAGACAGCGACACCGAACTACGGCCCCCGTCCATGATCTTACAGATCTGCAGATGGGCAGCGAGCAGTAGCGAATGCACTTCCTGCAATTCGCCCTGGGTGAACCCCACCGGGTCGGTCCCGAATCGCATGGAGACGTAACCGTCGCGATTGTGCGGTCCGAACAATGCGAATCCCACCCAATTGTCCGCTCCCGCCAGTTCGATCTCGCGAAAAAAGGCCGCAGCGGAGGCGTCGGACTGCCCCAGGTCGATCGCCCGTTTCCAATCGAGGATGGGCCCGTGTTCGAAGGTCAACCTCGGGACCGGGTCAAGCGTGCGCCAGTTACCGCTAATGTAGCGCTTCTGGTATTCGAACGGAAGATCGCGCGCCCAGATGAAGGTTTTCTTCGAGGTCTGCGATTCGAATGCGGGCGTGAAATGATAGCTGAACCAGGTTGCGCCACGATCTATGCAGGTAGCGTAGACATATTCGAGAATGGCCTCGCAGTCGGCCATTCTCGCGATATGCGCTGCGAAATCCCACATAAATGGTTCTACCTACGCGTTTGTCCTCAGTCCGAATGACTGTCTTTCTAGCTGAATTTATAGTAATTGCACATTGTTTGGTTAATAAGCGATTGAGTTGGGGCAAGTCGCTGGCGCAGCAGGGACTACGCGAAATGAATGGCAACGCACCACGCCGCCGCGAAGACGATGTTGGCGGAAAATTTTCCGGAGCGGTCGCAGAACGGCTCTCGAGCGAGATTTGTAATCAGGTTCTCGAACTCGTGCGCAAGGGCGAAGCGAACGGCGCCCGCGTGACGCTGGCCGATCTCTCGCAACTGACCGGCTTGCCATTCCGCCTTTCCTTCGCGGTCGCGCGTGCGCTCGAATCGCAGCGCCGGCTGGTCATCCGCGACAATCCCTGCGACCCGCTTGGCGGAACGCTGAGCCTGCGCGAACGCGAAGGCAGTGATTTTCCGAAGTCGCGTGTAGCCTGATCGGCGAATTTTCGAGGGATCGGCATTTATCCCTTTTCATTGTTCGAGAGCCCGCTATATGGGCGCCTCCCGAGTCGGGAACGCCTCTTTCCACGAGGCCGCGGCAAGCCGCAGTGTGGACGCATAGCTCAGTTGGTAGAGCAGCTGACTCTTAATCAGCGGGTCCTAGGTTCGAGCCCTAGTGCGTCCACCACCACCTTCTCTCCTCTATAGCCAAGCCAGCTTCCCCCGGGTGAATTGTGTCTTCACCCACATCCGATGTGACGAGGCCATTGGCAGTCACATTATGATGTGATAGCCATGCTGCCATGGATACGATCGAAAAAGTTCGCACGCTGGTTTCGCAAGGTCTCATGACCCGCGCCGGTCTTGCCCGCGCTGCGGGTCTCCATGCCAACACCTTGCGCGACTGCAACGAGGATAGCTGGAACCCCACTTCGGACACTCTGGCCAAGCTCGAGGCCTTTCTCGAAGCCAATGACGACACTCCCGTGATCGTCGGTGCCGAGGAAATCATCAATGAAGCGCGCAATGGCCGCATGTACATCCTCGTCGACGACGAAGATCGCGAGAACGAAGGCGATCTGATCATCCCCGCGCAGATGGCAACGCCTGCCGCGATCAATTTCATGGCAACGCACGGCCGGGGCCTGATATGCCTGTCGCTCGACCGCAAGCGGGTCGAAGCGCTCGGCCTGCAGCCCATGAGCCGCGACAATCGCGAAAGCATGCAGACCGCCTTCACGACTTCGATCGAGGCCAAGGAAGGCGTCACCACTGGTATCAGCGCCGCCGATCGGGCGCGCACCGTCACCGTCGCGATCGATTCGTCGAAGGGTCCCGACGACATCGTTACTCCGGGCCATGTCTTCCCGCTGGCGGCGCGCGACGGCGGCGTGCTGGTCCGCGCGGGCCATACCGAGGCTGCGGTCGATATCTCGCGTCTCGCGGGGCTCAATCCTTCGGGAGTGATCTGCGAGATCATGAACGAGGACGGGACCATGGCCCGCCTCGACGACCTGATCGGTTTCGCGCGCAAGCATGACATGAAGATCGGGACGATCCGCGATCTCATCGAATATCGCATGCGTCACGATCATCTGGTCGAACGCGTCGCCGAGGACGCTTTCGAGTCCGACTATGGCGGCGAATGGCGACTTCTTACCTATCGCAACACCGTCGACGGCAGCGAAAGCTACGTGCTGCAGAAAGGGCACGTGGTCGAAACGCAGCCCACGCTGGCGCGCGTCCACCCGATCTCGATCTTCGACGATGTGCTCGGCAAGCCCGGTCCGCGCAAGCGCACGCTGCAACGCGCGATGCAGGCGGTCGGCGAACACGGCTCGGGCGTAATCGTGCTGATCACCGGTCGGCCTGCGGGCAATCGCGGCTACAGCGAGAGCGATGCGCAGCGCAATGTCGGCATCGGATCGCAGATCCTTGCCGACCTCGGGATCGAGGACATGATCCTGCTCAGCAACTCACAGCCCACAGTGGTCGCGATCGAAGGCTACGGCCTCAACATCGTCGATCACATGCCGATCCCGGAGTAAGTCCATGGCCCGTTTCCTCATCGTCGAAGCCCGTTTCTACGACCATCTCAATGACCAGCTGATTGCCGGAGCCCGCGCCGCGCTGGAAGGCGCGGGACATGACGTGGAGGTACTCACCGTACCCGGGGCGCTGGAAATCCCGGGCGCGATCGCACTGGCCTCGGAAAGCGACCTTTACGATGGATATGTCGCCATCGGCGTCGTGATCCGCGGCGAAACCTATCATTTCGAGATCGTGGCTGGCGAAAGCGCGCGTGGGATCATGGCGCTGACGATGGACGGCATGGCTATCGGCAACGGCATCCTCACCGTCGAAGACGAGCAACAGGCGCTGGTGCGCGCCGATCCCGCACAGAAGAACAAGGGTGGCGAGGCGGCGCAGGCTGCGCTGGCCCTGCTCAAGCTGCAGGAACGGTTCGTCCGCTAACGCGATCCGTCGAGAAACTCCTGGAGACCAAGCGGGGCGAAGCGGCCAATGATCAGCTGCTCGAACACGCCGATCCCCGCGCTCCCATCGCTGCCCGTCACGCGCACCGGGACCTGCACATGCAGGTTCTCGGGCGCGAGCGGATCGAGTTCGTCAAGATCGATATCCTCGCGCTCGACCTTGAGCGGGCCGTGATACATGCCGTGCCCCCATTCGGGGCTGGTGTAGCCCAGGCCCCGCATCTGGAAGCGCCCAAGCGGTTCGAAGGTGATCTGTTCGGGAGCTCCCCGTAGCGCGAGCGACAACGTCCCGCCCGCGGGCCAGCGCGTGCCCGGTTCGAGCCGCGTGCGCATGCTGCCATGCCCCTCTTCCAGCTCGCTCGGCAAGGCGCCCTCGCCCGCCCAGGCCGCGCGCGTGTTCCAGGCCTCGCCCTGCTCGTCATTGTTGACGTGGAAGAACAGGCTTCCCGAGGGGAAATTGATTGGTGTCCACTGCCAGAAGAACCCTGGCAGCGGGGTGCCCGGCAGCGGTTGCGGATCGCGCGCGCCGATCGGGCGGACGCCCCAGCTGCGATCCCGCGTGCCCAGCGAACCTTCGGCAAGGTCTTGCCTGTCGCCATCCACTTCGATCCAGCCCGTATAGCGGCCGTTTTGCGTCAGTCGCGTGTAGTCCATGAAGGCGCGTGGCCCGATCCGATGCGTGAAACGCGGTTCCTCGATCGGAAAAGCCCGACCGGTGAAGGTAATATCCGCCGCCATGCCATCGAACGGTTCGAGGCGCAGCCGCAGCGTATTGAGTGGTTCGACGATCTCGACCGAGAACGGTCCCACCGCCATGGCCATGCGTTCCATCCGCAATTCGGCACTGGCATGGATGCAATGCTGCACACCGTTGCGGACCACGGTGAAATGCGCGTCGATGATGTCGAGATGCGGGTAGATCCCCAGTGCCGCGGCAAAGAAGCCGCTGCCATCGGGGGCATAACCGTTGAAGAAGTACCGGTCGTAAAAATTGCGGTCGGTGCCGGCATAGGCAACCGGCTCCGGGGTCTGGTGGATCGGGTAATCATCCCCACGGCTCAGGACCATCAGATCGCCTCCTTCAGCGCTTCGATACTTTCGCGGGCAAGCGCCAGCGAACAGGCGCCACGCGCCATCGACAGGAAATTCGCGTCACCGCGTTCGGTCCGTTCGACGAACGCGGCGCTGAATACCGCCGTCGAAACGCCGTGCAGAATGCCGAGCCGATAGTCCTGCTCGATCTCGTCGCGCGACAGCGACACGCCACGTGCGGCCATTTCTCCAAGCCACAGGGCGAGCAGATCCTCTTCATGATCGCGCCACAAGGCTTCGCCTACGCCGCAACCGAGGAGATAGCCCACATCGGTCATCGGTCGCCCGGTCGCGACGGTCTGCCAGTCGAGCACCGCGATCGGTTCGCTGCCGCCGCGAACATCGAACAGCATGTTGTCGAGCCGGAAGTCGCCGTGGACGATGCATTGCGGTTCGGCCTCGCGACCGAACCAGGAAGCACTGGCTTCCGCCAGTTGATGACACAGCGCCATGTATTCCGGTTCGAGCAGGTCGGCGTAGCGTTCGTGGAAGATGGCCTGCGCCTGCGGATACATCGCGCCGAGCCGTTCACGCAGGTCGGCCGGAGGGGCTATCCACTCGGCTTCAAGCAGATCGCGCCGCTGCCAGCTTGGTGCATGAAGCGCTGCCGCCTGCCTTATCGCAGCACGGGCGTCGGCGATCGCGCAGCCCGAAATCTGGTCACCCTGCCGCGCCGGCCCCATATCCTCGAACAGCAGGATGAAACTTGCGCCACTCTCATCGACCTCGGCGAAATATACGCGCGGGACGCGGCAATCGACCAGCGGAGCGATCTGCCGGTAAAATTCGACTTCCTTGCGATACAGGCCGAACATCGCGGCGGTCCCACGGCTAGCTGCATCCGCCGCAGCGAATTTCCCGGCGAGCGTCGGCGGGTCATCCCCACTCGTAAGGTGAAAGCGGACGCTGTCGCCCACCTGCCCGGTCCCGATGGGTTCCCAGCGCAGATCGTCGACCTGCGCGCCGATCTGCGCACCGAGCCACGCAGCGCTTACCTCATCCGGATGTGCCGGAAAATCTGCCAAGCCCCCCTCCCACAAGAAGCATCTGCCGGAACGCTAGCGAGCGCCGAGCGTCCTGACAATCATGCAAGGGGAACACCAATGAACGGTACGCTCGAATGGATTACGTCGATCGGTACGGTACTGGCCGCATCGATGATCGCTTTCGACATGGGGCGCCGGGCGACTGCCTGGGGCTTCGTTCTCTTTTGCGCGGTATCGGCGCTGTGGATCTATATTGGCCTGACCGAAGACGCGCTCCCGCTTGCGGCGATGAACGGCGTGCTGCTGCTCATCAACGCCTGGGGCGTATACCAATACTGGATCCACCCGAAGAACCGCAACTAGCGGCCCTTCGAGCGCATTCGCACCGGCTGCGGATCAGGCGCCGATGCGCCCGAAACAGCCGCGCCCGGCATAGACGGCGCTGTCACCCAGTTCCTCCTCGATCCGGATGAGCTGGTTGTATTTGGCAAGCCGGTCCGAACGCGCGAGGCTACCGGTCTTGATCTGCCCGCAGTTCGTGGCGACCGCGAGGTCGGCAATCGTCGCATCTTCGGTCTCGCCCGAACGGTGCGACATTACCGCGGTGTAGCCGGCACGGTTGGCAATGCTCACCGCGTCGAGCGTTTCGGACAGCGTGCCGATCTGATTGACCTTCACCAGCAGCGAGTTTGCGAGCCCCTGCGCGATCCCGTCGCTCAGGCGCTCGGGATTGGTCACGAACAGGTCGTCACCTACCAGCTGGACGTTCTTGCCGACCCGGTCGGTCAGCGCCTTCCAGCCTTCGAAGTCGTCTTCTGCCATGCCATCCTCGATCGAGCGGATCGGATAATCGCGGCACAGCTTGTCGAGATATTCAGCCATCCCTGCACCATCGAGCGAGAGTTTCTCTCCCGAGATCTCGTATTTGCCGTTCGTGAAGAACTCGGTGGAGGCACAGTCGAGCGCGAGCGCGATATCTTTGCCCGGCTTGAAGCCCGCCTGTTCGATCGACGCCATGATGAAGTCGAGCGCATCGCGCGTGCTGGCGAGATCCGGGGCGAAGCCGCCCTCGTCGCCGACCGCGGTCGCGAGGCCCTTCTCGTGCAGCTTCTTTTTCAACGTGTGAAAAACTTCGGCGCCCCAGCGGACCGCTTCGGCAAGGCTGTCCGCCCCGACCGGCATGACCATGAATTCCTGGATATCGATCGGGTTGTCCGCGTGCTCGCCGCCATTGATGATGTTCATCATCGGCACGGGCAGGACATGCGCCGAAACACCGCCGATGTAGCTGTAGAGCGGGAGGCCGCGTGCATTCGCGGCCGCCTTGGCAACCGCCATGCTGGTGCCGAGGATCGCATTCGCACCGATCCGGCCCTTGTTCGGCGTACCGTCGAGCGCGATCATCGACAGGTCGATATCCCGCTGGTCTTCGGCGTCGAATGCCCCGACCAGCATGTCGCGTATCTCGGTGTTCACCGCATTCACGGCGTTGATCACGCCCTTGCCCAGATACCGTCCCTTGTCGCCGTCGCGCAGTTCTACCGCTTCATGCGCCCCGGTCGAGGCACCGCTTGGCACAGCTGCACGGCCGAAACTCCCGTCGTCGAGAAGGACGTCGACTTCGACCGTGGGATTGCCTCGCGAATCGAGAATTTCGCGTGCGTGGATGTCGATGATCGCGGTCATGGGTGCTGGCGCTCCGGGCAAAGGTGTTGTAAACGGCTAAAACACCCCCAGATGGGGAGTCCGTTGCGCTCTATGCGTCGGAACATTGGGGCGCAAGTTGCGTTGCAACATGGAAGGCGAATTCGCCGAACGAAAAGCTAGTGAGGGCAAGGACGACCACCATGGCAGAGACACAGACCGACAACGCGCCCAAGAAGCGCAAGGCCCCGGCAAAGAAGACCGCCGCGAAGAAAACCACATCCGCCAAGACGCCGCGCAAGGGCACGGCAACCAAGGGCGCAGCGAAGGAGACCGCTTCCATGACCGATAACGCCAAGACCGCAGACAACCGCACCGAAGCCAAGTCGCGGTTCAACGCCGCGCTCGAGGAAGCCAAGGCTGGTGCCGCGGCGCTGAAGGCCGAGGGTCGCGACCGCGCTGCCGCCTATCGCGAACAGGCCAAGGGCAAGGGCGACGACTGGGTCGGTGAAGCACGCGCTTACGGCGAAGAAGCCAAGGTCAAGGGCCGTGAGCTTGCCACCGAAGGCAAGGTGAAGGCCGGGGAAGGCCTGCGGTCGCTGAGCAAGCTCGTCAACGAGAACGCGCATCAGGTCGACGAAAAGCTTGGTGCGAAATATGGCGATTACGCCCGCAGCGCCTCGCAATCGCTCGACGGGTACGCCAAGCAGCTCGACGAGAAGAGCGTCGATGATCTGGTCGAGGACGGCCGCGAATTCGTGCGCCGAAGCCCCGGCAAGGCGATCGGTATCGCGGCAGTCGTGGGCTTCATGCTCTCGCGCCTGTTCCGCGGCTCGCGCTAAGCCGCGCGACACCGGGGGACTGCATGCGCGACGATGAACCCGAGCGGGCCGAGGACTACACTGGTCCGCTCGATCTGCCCGATCACCACGACCCCGCCGATGGAGTAGGCGACAGCAGCTCTCCTACCCATTCGGTCATCGACGATGCGCTCGCGCTTTTCGCCGATGGCAAGACTTATGCGGAAGCCGAGCTGCGTTACCAAAAGAGCCGGGCGGGCTACGTCAGCAACCGCCTGAAGGGTGCCATCGGCTTTGCGATGGGCGCCTTCGGTGTGCTGCACTTGGCGCTGATCGCACTGACCGTTGGCGCGGTGCTTTCGCTTGTACCCTTGGTCGGCGCGTGGGGCGCGACGGCAATCGTAACCCTCGTCCTGCTGGCCGCAGCCGGCATCTTCGTCTGGCTGCTCAAGGGGCGACTGGACGATATTCGCGAGACTTTCGACAGCGGAGACAGCGAATGACCGATCGCCGCCTGCGCATGCTCGAAGACAAGCACCTGCGCGATTCCGCCCGCGCTCTGGTCGAGGCCGATGTCGAGCACATCAAGGCCGACTTTGCCAACAAGGGCATGGCGAAACGCGCGCTGTTCAGACTGCGCGAGAACGCTGGCGAGCTCTATGACGAGGCGCTCGACGTTGCCGATAGCAACAAGGGCGCGGTCGCGGCGGTGTTCGCCGCACTGATTGTCTGGTTCGCGCGCAATCCCCTTCTCGACATGGTCGGGCTGGGTATCGAGCAGGACGATGAACGCACCGAACCGTCGGACGAAGCCGCGGAACATTAGCCGCAGGCGGTCCGTTGGATCGATGAACACCAATTCCGGAGGAATTATCCATGGCCGAAGCCGCCGAAAACAATGTCACGCCGATCAGCGCAGACAGCAAGCTCACCGATGAACAGAAGCGCGACCAGTTGCGCGCCCGGATCGAAGCGGGCGAGAAACGCAATGAGGAACGTAGCCTGGGCGATCAAGCCAAGGAAGTAGCTGACAGCGCGATCGAATTCACCAAGAAGCATCCGCTCGCGGTTGTGGGCGGCGTACTTGTTGCGGGCATCGCGATTGGCGCGATGACGCGTCGCGGCCGTCGCCTCGGCCGTCGAGGCGGGGCTTTCGCCACGCTCGCCGCCGATGCGGCGCTCGCCTATGGGGCCCGCATGGTCGATGGCGTGCTCGACGGTGCGCAGTACGCGGGTGACCGCATCGAGGATTTCGGCGACAGCGCCGCCACAACCGCGCGTGGGCTACGCCGTGATGCCTCGTACAAGTTCGACGTCGCGGGTGACGCGCTGCGCGCTTCGGGCCGCAAGGCGGGGCGCAAGGGCAACCGTGCCTTTCGCGCAATGCGCACGCGCATCAAGCACTGATTACATTCCCGCAGGATGCCGTAGCGGCGCGATGGGCTTGCCTGTCGCGCCGCTTTCGCTATGTGCCGCAGCGATTCCTCCCTCCCCATCGAGAAAGAAACAGCCATGGAAGAAAAAGAGAGCAAGCAGACGCTCTACCTCGTCATGGGCGGCCGCGTAACCGATCCGCGCAGCGTCACTTTTGCCGATCCCGAGAGCCTGCACGTCGCCGGCGTCTATAGCACCTATGAGACCGCAGTAGACGCATGGCGTTCGAACGCACAGCGTACGGTCGACGATGCCGAAATGAAATACGTGATCGTCCACCTACACAAGCTGCTCGACCCGAGCGCCTGATCGCCGCGTGGCCTATTCGATCAGGCCATATCGCGACGCAGATGCCGAAACCCTCGCGCGGATTCTCGAAGAGGCAATCCGCGCGATCGGCCCCCACGCCTATTCACCGGACCAGGTCGCCGCCTGGGCTGCGCGTCGTCCGGGCGCAGAGCGTTACCGCGAACGTATCCGCAGGGGTGACGCGATTTTCGTCGCCGCGGACCAGGATGACAACCCGGTGGCTTACGTCCTGTTCGAAGCCGACGGTCATATCGATCATCTCTACGCGCATCCCGACCACACGCGGCGTGGGCTGCCAACGCAATTGCTCGCTATGATCGAAATGCATGCGCGCGATCACGGGATCACCCGCCTTTACACCGAGGCGAGCGACCTCGCCCGACCCGCCTTCGAGCGCGCCGGATATGCTGTCACGCACAAACGCGAATTCGCCATCGCGCATGAGGACCGGGATGTCCCGATCCACAACTGGGCGATGGAGAAGCCGCTCTGACCCGCCCCTGCATCGCGCAGAAGCGGGTGCGTGATCAGATGAATTCGATCTTGTCGATCAGGTAGAACTTGTCGCCCGAGGGGACGGTCACTTCGACCTCTTCCTCGAGCTGCTTGCCGATCAGCGCACGGCCGATGGGCGAGTTGTAGCTGATCCGTCCCTTCGACGCATCGGCCTCGGTCTGGCCGACGATCTGGTACTTGATCGGCTTGTCGTCCTCGTCGAGCAGCGTCACCGTGGCGCCGAAAATCACGCGGTCGCCCGACAGGGTCGACGGATCGATGATCTGCGCACGGGTGACCTTGTCCTCGATCTCGGCGATCTGCGCCTCGACCTGACCCTGGCGTTCCTTGGCTGCATGGTATTCGGCGTTCTCCGAGAGATCGCCATGCGCGCGCGCTTCCTCGATCGCATCGACGATCAACGGGCGTTCGGCGCGTAGCGCCTTGAGATCCGCCGTCAGTTTTTCATAGCCCTCGGCCAGCATAGGCACTTTTTCCATGGGCTCGTTCCTTCCTGTTACAGCTCCGCTCCCGGACAATTCGACCCCGGCCCGCGGCATGCGGAACCTGTCCGGTTCGAATTTCGGGAGGGATACGCGTGTTCTTCGTCAGCTATAATAGTCTTGCAACGAACGCACTTCAAGCTGCTCGGGTGAAACCTCCGCGATCGCCTGCGCCACCGCGAGGCATGCCGCAGCGGTGGTGTAGTAAGGCAGCTTCTTCTCGAGCGCCGCCTCGCGGATCGACTTGCTGTCGAGCAGTGACTGCCAGCCCTCGGTGGTGTTGAAGATCAGCTGCACGTCGCCATCGATAATCGCATCGACGATATGCGGGCGTCCCTCGGCCACCTTGTTGACCGGCTCGACCGCAAGCCCCTGTTCGGCAAGATAGGTCTGCGTCCCGCCGGTGGCGATCACGCGGAAGCCCTTGTCGAGCAGCGTCTGCACGGCGGGCACGATCAGCGGCTTGTCGGTGTCCTTCACCGAAACGAACAGCGTGCCCGATTGCGGCGGCTTCATGCCTGCACCGAGCTGCGACTTGAGGAAGGCCGCAGCGAAACCGCGGTCGATCCCCATCACTTCGCCGGTCGATTTCATCTCGGGCGAAAGCACCGGATCCGAACCGGGGAAGCGCGCGAAGGGGAAGACCGCTTCCTTCACCGCCATGTGGTCGGGATTAAGATCGAAGGGCTCGAAGGTGTGCAACCCCTCGCCTGCCATGACGCGCGCGGCAACCTTGGCGATCGGCTGGCCGATGGCCTTGGCGACGAAGGGCACCGTGCGGCTGGCGCGCGGGTTCACTTCGATCAGATAGACATCGCCGTCCTTGACCGCGAACTGGACGTTCATCAGGCCGCGGACCTTGAGCGCCTTGGCCAGTTCAGTGGCCTGGCGTTCCATTTCGGCGATGATGTCCGCAGGCAGACTGTAAGGCGGCAATGTGCAGGCGCTGTCGCCCGAATGGACGCCGGCTTCCTCGATATGCTGCATCACACCCGCGATGCGCACTTCGAAACCGTCGGCGACAACATCGACATCGCATTCGACCGCATCGCGCAGATACTGGTCGACCAGCACCGGGCTGTCGCCCGACACGTTCACCGCAGTGGCGATGTAATCATCGAGCTGCGCTTCGCTGTCGACGATTTCCATCGCACGCCCGCCGAGCACGTAGCTCGGGCGCAGCAGCACCGGATAGCCGATCCGCGCAGCCACCGCGGCGGCCTCGTCGCGGCTCTTGGCGATTCCGTTCATCGGCTGCATCAGCTTTAGCTTGTTGACCAGCTTCGCGAAGCGTTCGCGGTCTTCGGCAAGGTCGATCGCATCGGGCGAGGTGCCGAGGATCGGAATGCCTTCGCGTTCGAGCGCCGCGGCCAGCTTGAGCGGGGTCTGCCCGCCGAACTGGACGATGGTCCCGACGACCTCGCCCTTCGACATTTCGACGCGCATGATTTCGAGCACGTCTTCTTCGGTGAGCGGCTCGAAATAGAGGCGGTCGGAAGTATCGTAATCGGTCGAGACGGTTTCCGGATTGCAATTGACCATGATGGTTTCGAACCCGGCCTCGGCCAGCGCGAAACACGCGTGGACGCAGCAATAGTCGAACTCGATGCCCTGCCCGATGCGGTTGGGCCCGCCACCCAGGATAACGATCTTCTTGCGATCGGACGGCATCGCCTCATCCTCGGCCTCGCCGAAGCTGGGCGCTTCGTAGGTCGAGTACATATAGGGCGTGATCGCTTCGAATTCGGCGGCGCAGCTGTCGATCCGTTTGTAGACCGGATAGACGCCCAGCTTGCGACGCAGGTCGCGCACTTCCTGCTCGCTGGTGGCCCCCGCCATGGCGCGCAGCGCATCATGCAGCAGCCCCGAACGCTTGGCCTGCGTCTCGCCAAGCCCGCCGGCCACGCCGACCGAGCGGACCGCCAGCGTGGCGAGCCGTTTATCGGAGAAGCCCATCGCCTTCAGTCGGCGCATTTCGTCCGCCGTATTGGGCAGGCCGTTATGCGCGATCATCTTCTCTTCGTAGATGATCGCTTCGATCTGACGGAGGAACCACGGGTCGAAACCGGTGATCCGAGCGATCTCCTCGACCGTGAAATCCTCGCGGAAGGCCTGCGCGATCTTGAGGATGCGGTCGGGCGTTCGCTTGGACAGCGAGGCGGTGATCACCTCGCGGCTGACGCCTTCGAATTCAGTGATCCGGTTGAACCCGTCGAGCCCGGTTTCGAGCCCGCGCAGCGCCTTCTGCATCGATTCGGCGAAGCAGCGGCCGATCGCCATGACCTCGCCGACCGATTTCATCGCGGTCGACAGCTCGTTCTTCGATCCCTTGAACTTCTCGAAGGCGAAGCGCGGGATCTTGGTGACGACATAGTCGATCGTCGGTTCGAAACTGGCCGGAGTGGCGCCGGTGATCTCGTTCTGGATTTCATCGAGCGTGTAGCCGACCGCCAGCTTGGCAGCGACACGTGCAATCGGGAAACCGGTGGCCTTCGATGCGAGCGCCGAGCTGCGCGAAACGCGCGGGTTCATCTCGATCACGATCAGTCGACCGTCGGCGGGATTGACCGCGAACTGGACGTTCGAACCGCCGGTTTCGACACCGATCTCGCGCAGCACCTCGATGCTGGCGGTGCGCATGATCTGGTATTCCTTGTCGGTCAGCGTCAGCGCGGGCGCCACGGTGATGCTGTCGCCGGTATGCACACCCATCGGATCGACATTCTCGATCGAGCAGATGATGATGCAATTGTCCTTGCGGTCGCGCACCACCTCCATCTCGTATTCTTTCCACCCGAGCAGCGATTCCTCGATCAGCACTTCGGTGGTGGGCGACGCGTCGAGCCCGTCGCGCACGATCCGTTCGAACTCGGCCTTGTTGTAGGCGATGCCGCCGCCCGTGCCGCCCAGCGTGAAGCTGGGGCGGATGATCGACGGCAAGCCGGTGCGTTCGAGCACCGCATAGGCCTCGTCCACCGTGTTCGCCACGCCACTGCGCGCGCTCTCGAGGCCGATCTTGTCCATCGCCTCGCGGAAGCGCTGGCGGTTCTCGGCCTTGTCGATGGCATCGGCATTGGCGCCGATCATCTGCACGCCGAATTTATCGAGCACGCCCTGGTTCGCGAGATCGAGCGCGCAATTGAGCGCGGTCTGCCCGCCCATCGTCGGCAGCACCGCGTCGGGGCGTTCCTTCTCAATGATCTTGGCGACGATCTCGGGCGTGATCGGCTCGATATAGGTCGCGTCGGCCATTTCGGGATCGGTCATGATTGTGGCAGGGTTGGAGTTGACCAGGATGACCCGGTAGCCCTCCTCCTTCAGCGCCTTGATCGCCTGCGTGCCAGAATAGTCGAACTCGCAGGCCTGGCCGATGATGATCGGCCCGGCGCCGATGACCAGGATCGAGGTAATGTCAGTGCGTTTGGGCATCTTGGTCCGTTATCATCTGAATGTGGAGGGGATAGCCTTCGACCCGCGCGCGTTCGAACACGCAGTGTATCGCGAGATCGTTCTCTTCATTGATCTTGATGAGCGAAAACGGGACGCCATCGAGACCATTTGCATCTTTCATATAGAACTGCTGGGCACCGCATTCTCTCAGCAACTTGCCACTTGTTTGAGCTATCGCTTCCATCTCATTTAGCTCTTCGGGAGTCAGTGCTCGTTCTGAAACGCTGAGATAGGGCTCGGTGTTCTTCTCGCCCAAAAAGACAAGATTCGCCATAATCGCTGCTACCGAAGATGTTGCAGCCCCTAAGGCAAACCAAATGAGACGTGTTCGCCTCACCCCAACATCCCCACGAACTTCTCGAACAGGTAGAAGCTGTCCTGTGGGCCGGGGCTTGCCTCGGGGTGGTACTGGACGCCGAAGGCTTTCTTGCCCTTGATCGCAATGCCGCAATTGGTGCCGTCGAACAGCGAGACGTGGGTCTGCTCCACGCCATCGGGCAGCGTTTCGCCATCGACCGCGAAGCCGTGGTTCATGCTGGTGATCTCGACCAGGCCCTCGCTCTCGCCCCACCCTTCCCCGACACGCTGGACGGGGTGATTGGCGCCGCGGTGGCCCTGGAACATCTTGGCGGTTTTCGCGCCGGCGGCGAGGCCGAGCATCTGGTGGCCGAGGCAGATGCCGAACAGCGGTACATCGCGATCGAGCAGGCCCTTGATCACCGGCACCGCATATTCGCCCGTCGCCGCCGGGTCGCCCGGCCCGTTCGAGAGGAACACACCGTCGGGTTGCAGCGCGAGCACTTCGTCGAGCGTGGTACGCGCGGGCACGACGGTGACCTTCGCCCCCGCCTGCACGAGGTTGCGGAAGATATTGTCCTTCGCGCCGTAGTCGATCGCCACGACATGCGGCTTGGTGGCCTTGCCCTCGCCATAGCCAAAGCCGAGCTGCCAGTGGCCGCCGGTCCAGTCTTCATTGGCGTTGCGGGTCACACCGGGGACAAGGTCGAGCCCTTCGAGCCCGCTCCATTCGGCAGCCTGTGCCTTCAGTGCCGGAAGGTCGAATTCGCCGCGCGGGCTGTGCGCTATCACCGCATTGGGTGCGCCCGACATGCGGATGCGGCGCGTCAGCGCGCGGGTATCGATGCCCGAAAGGCCGATCTTGCCATGGTCCTTCATCCATTCGACGAATTCGTTTTGCGCGCGGAAGTTCGAATGCGGGGTCACTTCCTGCCGCACCACGCAGCCGACCGCGCCGAGGCCGCGGCTTTCGTGGTCTTCCTCGTTCGCGCCGACATTGCCGATATGCGGGAAGGTGAAGGTGACGATCTGGCTGTCGTAGGACGGATCGGTCATCACTTCCTGATAGCCGGTCATCGCGGTGTTGAAGCAGACTTCGCCCACCGCGCTGCCGGTGGCACCGAAGCCCTTGCCCCAGATGACGGTGCCGTCGCCCAGCACGAGGACTCCCGTCGCGCCAGAGGGTTGCGCGTGCGAAGATGCGGACAGGGCCATGGGCGCTCCGAGTAAAGTGGTTTCCGGCGATGTTGCTAAGCCTCAGCCGCTAGAGACGTGTGCGAGTCCCGTCAAGCGGAACACTTGGCTTTGCGCCAGCTTGTTCTACAGGAGGGGCAACCCATCCACAGCTTAGCGTAAAGAGGCAGCATGCTCCGCGACCAGATTCAGTCCGAAACCGTCACCGCCATGAAGGCCAAGGACAAGGAACGCACCGCCGCGCTGCGCCTGATCGGCGCCAAGATCAAGGATCGCGACATCGAGCTGCGCACCGCGGATACAAAGCCCGAAGACGACGAACTCGTCACCGATGTCCTGCTCAAGATGGCCAAGCAGCGTCGCGAATCGATCGAGATGTACGAAGACGGTGGCCGCACCGAGCTCGCCGAAAAGGAAAAGAGTGAGCTCGCGGTGATCGAGGAATTCCTGCCCAAGCAGATGAGCGAGGACGAAACGCGCGCAGCCATCGCGCAGATCAAGACCGACCTCGGCGCGGAGGGCATGAAGGACATGGGCCGCGTGATGGGGGAACTGAAAGCCCGGCACGGCGCTACTCTGGACATGAGCAAGGCCAGCGGGCTGGTAAAGGAAGCGCTTTCATGAACCGGACAATTGTCGCCCTCCCCCTTCTTTTTGCGCTTGCCGCTTGCGGCGGCGGCGCGGACGAACCGCCCACCGACCTCGAAAGCGCGCAAAGCGATGGCGCAGCCGAAGCGCTGGCGCGAAATTTCGAGGCCGGCGATTTTCTCGACCTTCAGCTAGGCGCCAAGATCGTCGGCCCACAGGGTGAAGATGTGGAGAGCGCGCTGGCGAATGCGGAAGGCAATTTCGCCGACCTGCGCAGTTTCGTTGCCTGCCCCGCGGGAATGGACCCGTGCGATCCGGCAACCGCGCCTCAGGGCACGATCTATACCTATGTTCATGTCGTCTACCCCGGTGAAGACAACGAAGCGGGCAGCGGCAGCGGCGAAAGCAACGATTCCTCCGATGTCGAGCGTGCAACGGCATTCCGCATGACGCGCCCCGCCACCGGTTTTACCGGTGCGGTCGGCTATTCGAAGGACGAGGCGATGGCTGCGATCGGTGCCAAGGCCGATGTCGTGGTCACTTGCGATGATGGCGCGCTGGTGTGGACCGTGTCCGCAGGCGATGGCGGCGACCAGTGGGAACAGGCGGAACCGATCACCTTCTGGTGGCAGTCGACCGTCGCACCCGCGGGTCCGGCGCAGGCCTATGTGATCGATGCCAATTACACGCAAGCGACCGGTTCCGGACCCTATCCGGGTGCGGCGAACGATACGACTAATGCCTGCGTTGCGCCGAAGCTCGCCGGCGCGGAGGGCTGAGCGCACGCATGGCTGCACGCCTCACCCTTCTCGCGCTCCTGTGCCCTATGCTCGCCTCCTGCGGGCAAAGCGAGCCCGAGCCTGCCCCATCGCCGACACCCACGGTCGCGACCCCGCGGACGCTGGTGGGCGCGAACCTCGACCTGTCCACGCTCGGCGCGCGGATCGAGGGGCCGCAGGGGGACGAGGTCGAGACGGTGCTGAGCGCGGACAATCGGCAGGTCGGGACGCTGGTAAGCTATGTCGCCTGCCCTGCAGGCCTCGAGAGCTGCAATCCCGCCGAATTGCCTGCCGACACGACCTATACCTACGTTCATCGCATCACGCTGGCCGAAAGCGGAGCTGCAGAGACCACCGAAGTGCCGGAAACCGCGACCGAAGCCCCGCCGACGCTGTTCCGCACCACGCGCAAGGCGACCGGCTTCAACCAGGCGATCGGCTTCTCCACCGACGAAGCCGCCGATGCGCTGGGCGATCCCGACGCGATTTCGATCGTCAACGACAATGGCGCACTGATCTGGCGCGTGGTCCGCGGCACCGGCTGGCAGCCCGGTAAGACGGTTACGCTGTGGTGGCAATCGACCACCCCGCCGCAGGGCCCGGCGCGAGCTTTTGCCTTCGAGATCGACGGAGCGCAGATCGAAGCGAGCGGTCCCTTCCCGCCTGAGGATAAGCCCGTAGAGCGCGCGACGCAGCGCTAGCCGATCCTGGCCGGGGCGGGTAAGGTCCGCAGCCTCATGGCTCTGTCTCCCCAATGGCTCGACGAATTGCGCATGCGGACCACGCTGTCTGCGGTGATCGGTCGTACCCTGCGGCTGACCAAGGCAGGGCGCGAGTTCAAGGCCTGTTGTCCTTTCCACAACGAGAAGACGCCGAGCTTCTACGTCAATGACGAGAAGGGCTTCTACCATTGCTTCGGCTGCGAAGCGCATGGCGATGCCATCCGCTGGCTGACCGACCAGCGCGGAATGCCCTTCATGGACGCGGTGAAGGAACTGGCGGCCGAAGCGGGGATGGAAGTCCCAGCTCCCGATCCGCGTGCGGCGCAACGCGCCGAGAAGCGCGCGAGCCTGCACGATGTGACCGGCGCGGCGCAGCAATGGTTCGAGGGCAATTTGCGCAGTGCCGAGGGTGCGCAGGCGCGTGCCTATCTCGGCCGTCGGGGCTTCTCCGAAGCGACGATCCGCGAATTCGGCTTCGGCTACGCGCCTACCGACCGCCAGGCACTCAAGCGGGCGCTCGAGCGGTTCGAGGAACCCATGCTGCTCGAGGCAGGAATGCGGATCGAGGTCGAGGGCAAGGATCCCTACGACCGTTTCCGCGGCCGGCTGATGCTGCCGATCCACGATACGCGCGGGCGTGTCATCGCGTTCGGCGGACGCATCCTCGACAGCGATGCCAATCCCAACGCGCCCAAATACCTCAACAGCCCCGACACGCCGCTGTTCGACAAGGGCCGCACGCTTTACAATCTTCATCGTGCCGCACCCGCCGCGCGCCAAAGCGGACGCATGATCGTGGTCGAAGGCTATATGGATGCGATCGCGCTCGCCAACGCCGGGATCGACGAAGCGGTCGCGCCGCTCGGCACCGCGCTGACCGAGAACCAGATCGAATTGCTGTGGCGGCAGGTCGAACGGCCGATCCTCTGCTTCGACGGCGACAATGCGGGCCAGCGCGCCGCGATGCGCGCCATATCGCGTGCCCTGCCCATGCTCCGCCCGGCGCATTCGCTGGCCATCGTGCGCTTGCCCGCGGGCAAGGATCCCGATGACCTGATCCGCGAAAGCGGCCTCGCGGCGATGGAAGAAGCGTTGGCGAATGCCGCTTCGCTGCTCGACACGCTGTGGGAGTTCGAAAAAGCCGCGGCGCCGCTCAATTCGCCCGAAGACAAGGCGGGGCTGAAGGCGCGCTTGCTCGACCATGTCGAGGCCATCCAGCACCCTGATATCCGCGCCTTGTACAAGCGCGAACTGCTCGAACGCTTTTCCAGTTTTGCCTTTCCCCCGCGGCCGCCGCGCGAATTCAAGCCCCGTGGCGAATGGAAGAAGGGTGGGTTTCGCGCCCCGGCACCGACACTGTCGGACGAGGCGCGCGACCGTTTGACCCGCGCCATGCAGGGCGGCGCCCGCGACGCCCTAACTCGAGCGGTAATTGCCGGACTGGTCCGCTTCCCCGACCAGATCCTGCCGCACGAAGACGCGCTGGCCGAACTTGCCCGGCGTGACCAAAATGTCGGTCCGGCCATCGATTCGTTGCTCGAAGTGGCCGAGACGCTTGATTTGTCGGCGCAATCGACCATATCGCTCGAAAGAGGCCTTCCCGCCCCACCGGAAAAAACTTCCTTCGCCTTCCTCGATGAAGGCACCGACCCGGGTGATGCGCGCGAGGATCTGGCCGAAGCCGTGTCGCTGCTGGTCGAAAGGCCGGCGCTGGAATCCGCTTTGGCGGAGGCTACAGCGCGGTTCGAACGCGACCCGGAAGGCTCCATCGCCGATCAGGCCCGATTGCGTGAGCGGTTGCTGGCCCTTAACGAGCGGTTGAAGCGTTTCGGACGCAAGAAGGCGGCTGCGGCCGACGAATCGGAATCATGATCCCCACGGGTGCGCGGCCCGCGGGAATAAACGGACTGGACTGAACAACCTCATGGCCACCAAGTCGAAGACCAAGGACGATGGCGACGCTCCCCTGATCGATCTCAATGAGGCCTCGATCAAGAAGCTCATCACCAAGGCGAAGCGCAAGGGCTACGTCACTTACGACGAACTCAACGACGCATTGCCGCAGGGCGAAATGAGTTCCGACCAGATCGAGGACATCCAGTCCGCGCTGTCCGACATGGGCGTGCAGATCGTCGAGAGTGACGAGGAAGCCGAGGCCGCGGCGGAAGAAGCCGAGGAAGTCGAAGAAATCGCGGGTGCCAAGAAGGACACCAAGGCCGCAGCCAAGCCGGCAGCGAAGAAAACCGCGACCGGCGAGCGGACCGATGACCCCGTGCGCATGTACCTGCGCGAAATGGGCGCGGTCGAGCTGCTCAGCCGCGAAGGCGAAATCGCCATCGCCAAACGCATCGAGGCTGGCCGCGACATGATGATCATGGGCCTGTGCCAGAGCCCAATCACCTTCCACGCTATCATCCAGTGGTCCGAGGCGCTCAACGCCGAGGAGATGCAGCTGCGCGAAATCCTCGATCTCGACGCAATGCTCTCGAAGGAGCCCCCGCCCGAGAAAATGGCGGAGGAAGAAGAAGACGACGACGGCGAGATTTCGGAAGAAACCGCTGGCCCGACGATCCGAGACGACGACGAAGACGATTCGGACGAGGACGGCGAAGAGGGTGAGGAAGGGTCGTCCAAGAGCGACGACGAAGAGGAAGAGGACAACACCATGTCCCTTGCTCAGATGGAAGCCGCGCTGAAGCCCGACGCGATCGAGCGTTTCGCCCGCATCACCGATCTGTTCGGCAAGTTCGAAAAGCTCCAGAAGGAGCGCGTCGACCTGATGGCCAAGGGAGAAACCTTCACCGCGGCCAAGGAAAAGAAATACGAAGCTCTGTCAGAGCAGCTCACTGCCGAGGTCGAGAGCGTCCAGTTCCATGCGACCAAGATCGAGTTCCTGGTCGACAATCTCTACGCCTTCAATCGCCGCCTGACCGCGTTGGGCGGCCAGATGCTGCGCCTTGCCGAACGGCACAAGGTCAAGCGGATCGACTTCCTCGATGCCTATATCGGCAACGAGCTCGACGATAGCTGGCTCAAGGAGCGCGCGAAGAAGGACAAGAAATGGGCAGCCTTCGCCGAGAAGGAAGCCGAAGCCGTCGAGCGCATTCGCGCCGAGATTTCGGACATCGCCAGCCAGACCGGCATGGCGCTGGAAGAATTCCGCCGCATCGTGAACATGGTCCAGAAGGGCGAACGTGAAGCGCGTATCGCCAAGAAGGAAATGGTCGAGGCGAACCTGCGTCTCGTAATCTCGATCGCCAAGAAATACACCAACCGCGGGCTGCAGTTCCTGGATCTCATCCAGGAAGGCAATATCGGCCTGATGAAGGCGGTCGACAAGTTCGAATACCGCCGCGGCTACAAGTTCAGCACCTATGCCACCTGGTGGATCCGGCAGGCGATCACCCGCTCGATCGCCGACCAAGCGCGCACGATCCGCATCCCGGTCCACATGATCGAGACGATCAACAAGCTGGTCCGCTGCAGCCGCCAGTTCCTGCACGACCAGGGGCGCGAACCGACGCCCGAAGAGATGGCGGAGAAACTCTCCATGCCGCTCGAGAAGGTACGCAAGGTGATGAAGATCGCGAAGGAGCCGATCAGCCTCGAGACTCCGATCGGCGACGAGGAAGATTCGCATCTCGGCGATTTCATCGAGGACAAGAATGCGATCATCCCCGTGGATGCCGCGATCCAGGCGAACCTCAAGGAAACGGTCACCCGCGTCCTCGCCAGCCTGACCCCGCGCGAGGAACGCGTGCTGCGCATGCGCTTCGGCATCGGCATGAATACCGATCACACGCTTGAGGAAGTCGGCCAGCAGTTCTCGGTGACCCGCGAACGTATTCGCCAGATCGAAGCCAAGGCGCTGCGCAAGCTCAAGCACCCGAGCCGCAGCCGCAAGATGCGCTCGTTCCTCGATCAGTAAGTGATGTTTCCTGCACAGGTGTCCGCGTACCCGAAATCATTCGATATTTCGGGAACCGGAGCACCTCCCCTGTATTTACCCGCCATGCGGGAGAAGTTTCAGGGCACGCGGTCGGGTCTCGGGCCGATAGCCGGCAATCATCGGTGACTCGGGTGACGATCGATTTCGAGCGGGTGCTCATGCACTCGCCCAATCCTTACATGTTGCTCGACCGCGAGCTCAAATTCGTGTGGGCGAACGAGGCCTATCTCAAGGTTACCGATCGCCAATGGGACGACATTCGTGGCCGCGAACTGTTCGAGGCATTCCCTAGTGAGGGCGAAAGCCACGAACAGCTCAAGAGCTCGTTCGAACACGTCCTCGCCACCGGTGAGACCGACGAGATCGCGCATATCCATTATGCCATTCCCAATGCGACGGGAGGCATGGACACGCATGTCTGGAGCGCGACGCATGTCCCGTTCCTCGACGACGCCGGCGCGGTCGAATTCATCCTGCAGCACACGGTCCAGATCACGACTATCGAGGAACGCGACACCGCCAGCGTGGTGCGCCGTGCGGAGGTGGTCCAGGAACGGCTGCGAGGCGCGTCGAAGGAACTCGAACGATTGCGCGCCCTGCTCGAGCAGGCTCCCGGTTTCGTCGCCGTACTCGCCGGGTCCGACCACCGTTTCGTAATGGCCAACGCCGCCTATCGTCGCCTTACCGGTGAACGCGAACTCGAAGGGCGCCGGGTAAGCGAAGCGTTGCCGGAAATCGTGGAACAGGGTTTCGTCGACGTTCTCGATGACGTTATCAAAACCGGCGAACCCTATTTCGGGCGTCGCGAACGCGTCCTGCTGAAAGCTGCCGGCGAAGAGAACCTGCTTGAACGGCACCTCGAATTCATTTTCCAGCCCATCAGTGGACCGGACGAATTCGATGGCATCCTCATTCAAGGCTACGACGTAACAGAAGAAGTCGCCGCAGAAGAAAGCCAGCGGATCCTCATCAACGAGCTCAATCATCGCGTGAAGAACACTCTCGCGGTGGTTCAGGGCCTCGCACAACAGAGCTTCAAGAGCGAAGGCGACATCCCAAGTCTGGCCGTTTTCACCGAACGGCTTGCTGCGCTGGCCAGTGCGCACAATCTGCTGACGGACCGACGCTGGGAATCGGCCGACTTCCGCACCATTGTCGAAGGTTCGCTGCAAGCGACCGCAGGGACCAGCGAAACCCGGTACAACCTGCGCGGCCCCGCGATCACGCTGGCACCCCAACCCGCGGTGGCGCTGGCCATGGTCATTCACGAATTGTCGACCAATGCGCTCAAATATGGTGCCTTTTCCACCGAAGAAGGCACCGTCGACATCACTTGGACACTACGAGAGGAAGGCGAGGAACGTCGCCTGGAAGTCGACTGGACCGAACGCGGCGGACCGCCGGTTGCCGAGCCCGAGAAGACCGGCTTCGGCTCACGCCTCATCAGGCGTGGTCTCGGCACTCCCGGTAGCCGGACGGCCATCGAGTACTTGCCCGACGGCCTGCATTGCCGGCTGGAGGGGCTCGTATGATCCTCCAAGGCAAGCGTATCCTCGTCGTCGAGGACGAACCGATCATTGCCTTCGCGCTGGAAGACATGCTGATCGAGGATGGGGCGGACGTTATCGCGGTCGGATCGCTCCAGGACGGTCTCGCCAATGCTCGCGACGAGCGGTTCGATTTCGCCATTCTCGACATCAATCTGCATGGCGAAAAGAGCTATCCGATCGCGCATGAACTGGGGCGCAAGGGTGTGAAATTCGTCTTCGCCAGCGGCTATGGCGACGCCGAGCACCCCAGCGAGCTCGCACATGTGACCACGCTGACCAAGCCCTATGTGTTGGCCGAGATAAGGGATATGGCGGTCGCGGGATAGGCCCGCGACACAAGTCGTGGGCAAGCCCCGACAAGGTGGTGGCGAGCGATGGCGGAAACGACTATGGGGCTGCGCATGCGTATCGCCATTGCTTCCGACCATGCCGCACTCGATCTCAAGGCCGAGCTGCGCGACTGGTTGATCGAACAGGGACACGAGGTCGCCGATCTCGGTCCGGACACTGCAGACAGCGTCGATTATCCCGATTTCGGCTACAGGCTGGCAAGTGTCGTCGCCGACGGCACCGCCGAACGCGGCGTCGCTCTTTGCGGCAGCGGAATCGGCATTTCGATGAGCGTCAATCGCAATCCCGCCATGCGCTGCGCGCTGGTATCGGAACCGCTGTCCGCGGCGCTGGCGCGCGAACACAATGATGCCAATTGTATCGCCATGGGTGCCCGCCTCACCGGCAGCGACATGGCCAAGGCCTGCCTCGAGGCCTTCCTGACCACCGAATTCGCCGGCGGCCGCCACCAGCGCCGCGTCGACAAGCTATCCAATCCGGAGATCTGACTTGGCCACCCAGCCCGCCCCCGCGCACCGCAGCCCGACCGACCGCTTCTGGCACGACACGCTGGCCGAAGCCGATCCTGAGATCCACGACGCCATTCGCAAGGAACTGGCTCGCCAGCAGGACAAGATCGAACTGATCGCGTCCGAGAACATCGCTTCGGCTGCAGTGCTCGAAGCGACCGGATCGGTCTTCACCAACAAATATGCCGAAGGCTATCCGGGCAAGCGCTATTATGGCGGCTGCGACTATGCCGATGTCGTCGAGACGCTGGCGATCGAGCGCGCCAAGCAATTGTTCGGCTGCGCCTTCGCAAACGTGCAGCCCAATTCGGGCAGCCAGATGAACCAGGCGGTGTTCCTCGCCCTGCTGCAGCCGGGCGACACCTTCATGGGGCTCGACCTCAATTCGGGCGGACACCTGACGCATGGGTCGCCGGTCAACATGAGCGGCAAGTGGTTCAATCCGGTCAGCTATGGCGTGCGCAAGGACGACGAGCGGATCGACATGGACGAGGTCATGGCGATCGCGAAGGAGCACAAACCCAAGCTCATCATCGCCGGCGGCACTGCCTATTCTCGGGTCTGGGACTGGGAAGCCTTCCGCAAGGTCGCCGACGAAGTGGGGGCTTACCTCATGGTCGACATGAGCCACATTTCGGGTCTCGTGGCAGGCGGTGCGCACCCCAACCCCTTCCCGCACGCACATATCGTCACCACCACGACGCACAAGTCGCTGCGCGGGCCGCGCTCGGGCGTGATCCTGTGGAACGACGAGGAATTCACCAAGCCGATCAACATGGCGGTCTTCCCCGGGATGCAGGGCGGGCCGCTGATGCATGTCGTCGCAGCGAAAGCGGTTGCTTTCGGTGAAGCGCTGCGTCCGGATTTCAAGGATTATGCGAAACGCGTCGTCGAGAACGCGCGCGCTCTGGCCGAAGGCATCGAGGCCAATGGGCTGCGCGTGGTGTCTGGCGGCACCGACAATCACTCGATGCTGGTCGACCTCACTGCGAAGGACGTCACCGGCAAGGCCGCCGAAGCCGGGCTCGACCGCGCCTGGCTGACCTGCAACAAGAACGGCATCCCCTACGATACGCGCAGCCCCTTCGTGACCAGCGGCATCCGGCTCGGCACCCCCGCAGGCACCACGCGGGGCTTCGGCCCCGACGAATTCCGAACCATTGGCGCGCTGATCTGCGACGTGGTAGATGGTATGGCGCGCAATGGCCCCGAAGGTGACGGCCAGATCGAGGAACAGGTCCGCGGCAAGGTTGCCGAATTGTGTCAGGCCTTCCCCGTCTATCCGGGGCGCTGAGGAGACAGGCAATGGACGACCGCGAACCGCAGCATCAGGATCACGATCTGGTTTCCGACGCCGGGGACGAGATCAAGGGCATGGCCAAGGACGGCCTCAACCACCCTTCGACCAAGCCGGTGCTGACCGGGGCGGCGATCGGCGCGATCGCCGGTGGCGTGCTGCCGGTGGTGACCTGGCCGCTGGGCCTCGTCGCGGGTGCCGGCTTCATGCTCTACAAGCGCCTCCGACCGTAGATGCGCTGCCCTTTTTGTGCCCATGACGACAGCCAGGTAAAGGACAGTCGTCCGACCGAGGATTCCACCTCGATCCGTCGCCGGCGCCAGTGCTCGAGCTGCGGTGCGCGTTTCACCACTTTCGAGCGCGTGCAATTGCGCGAGGTAACGGTGGTCAAATCGGGCGAGCGCCGCCAGCCCTTCGAACGCAGCAAGCTCGAACAGTCGATTGCGCTCGCATGCCGCAAGCGCGATGTCCCGCAGGAACGTATCGACCAGCTCGTCTCGGGGATCCAGCGGCAGGTCGAGACCGCGGGCGAACCGGAAATCGCCTCCAAGCGAATCGGCGAAATGGTGATGGACGGGCTGCGCGGAATCGACAGCGTCGCCTATATCCGCTTCGCCTCGGTCTATCGCGATTTCAGCGAAGCCCGCGACTTCGAGGCCTTTGCCAGCACTGTACAGGAAGCGGCCAACCATGAGCGCGGCTGACCAGCGCAAGCCGATCGTCGTGCTGGTGCGCCCGCAATTGGGCGAGAACATCGGCAAGACGGCGCGCGCCATGCTCAATTTCGGCCTTACCGAGATGCGGCTGGTCGAACCGCGCGACGGATGGCCCAATCCCTCCGCCGGCCCCGCCGCGGCCGGAGCCGACATCATCCTCGACCGGGCGCAGGTCTATGCCAGTACGGCCGAAGCCGTGGCCGATTGCGCGCATGTCTACGCCACCACCGTGCGCAAGCGCGGCGTCACCAAGCCGGTCGTCACGCCCGAGGAAGCGAGCCGCGAGATTGCCGGTGCGCAGGGCCGCAGCGCGATCCTGTTCGGCCCGGAACGTTCGGGTCTCGAAACCGAGGACGTCGCGCTTGCCCGCGCAATCCTCACCGTGCCGATAAATCCCGAATTCGGCTCGCTGAATCTCGCGCAGGCCGTGATCCTGTGTGCCTATGAATGGTCAAAACATGAACATCTGGTCCAGCCAACGCAGGAAGAGTTGCTCCCCCCGGCGCCGCAGGAAGACCTCGACGGGCTGATCGGCCACCTAGAGGGCATGCTCGAACCCAAGGGCTATTTCCTCCCCGAGTCGCGCGCCGAGGCAACCCGCCGGACGCTTCGCGGCGTGCTGACCAAGCCTAGCTGGAACCATCTCGAAATCCGCACCCTGCGCGGAGTTCTGTCCTCGCTCGGCCGCGGACCTAAGACCTGAGACGATCCCATTCTTGAAGTTCATAGGCGATCGAAGTCTCCACCAGGTCGCCCCACAAAGTCGCTATGGCGTCACTCGGCAAGCCGGCCACCTCGGCCTCGTCGCGCGCATTGCGAATAACCTCCTGCTTGCGCGCTTCGTCCCGCACAACGTTGCGGTCAGTCTTTATCCGCGCTGCGGCCCGCATGTAGCCGAACCGGCGCTCCAGCAGTTTCATCAATTCGCGATCGGTCGCGTCGACCCCGCGCCGTACATCCCGCATGTCGGTGCAATCTTCGGGCAGTTTGATCGTGTCATTCATGGTAGAGCGCCCTGCCCCGCCCACGGGCGCTTGTCGAGCGCCTATGTTCAGACTTGACGGCGCGTACGATATTGCTATTGGCGCGCCTTCGCGAATTGGCTCCGCACCCCGGTGAAGCGGCAGCCGCGTCGATGTTCGCATCGACGGTGCGATGCCGGGTTGGATGGCCATCGTCCGGATGGCTCAGCAAATTGAAGGAATATACCATGACGAAGCGCACCAGCGCCAAGTACAAACTCGACCGCCGGATGGGCGAAAACATCTGGGGTCGCCCGAATTCCCCGGTCAACAAGCGTTCCTACGGCCCCGGCCAGCACGGCCAGCGCCGCAAGGGCAAGATGAGCGACTTCGGCCTGCAGCTGCGCGCCAAGCAGAAGCTCAAGGGCTACTACGGCGACGTGACTGAGAAGCAGTTCAAGCGCACCTACAAGGAAGCGTCGGCGATGAAGGGCGACACCGGTCAGAACCTGATCGGCCTGCTTGAACAGCGCCTCGACATGGTTGTCTATCGCGCCAAGTTCGCCCCGACGATCTTCTCGGCCCGCCAGATCGTGAGCCACGGCCACATCTACCTCAATGGTGTGAAGACCAACATCGCTTCGGCCCGCGTCAAGGTCGGCGACGTTGTTTCGCTTGGCAAGAAAGCCCAGGAAATGGCTCTGGTCATCGAAGCACAGAGCCTGCCCGAGCGCGATATTCCCGACTATGTCGCACCTGACGGCAACGACAAGGTGACCTTCACCCGCGTGCCGAAGCTCGACGAAGTGCCCTATCCGGTCACGATGGAACCGAACCTCGTGGTCGAGTTCTACTCGCGCTAGGCCTTACGGCAGCGACACAGAAAAAAGGGCGGTCCCTCGCGGGGCCGCCCTTTTTCGTTCTGACCCGCGGACTTCTTAGTTCCGACTCGCGATCCGCAGCGATTTCCACACCATCAGCACGATCGCCACGGTAATGAGACCGCCCCAGAACCAGTAAGGTAGGACCAGGGCAGCCGCGATCTGTCCGGTATCCGACGGCACAGTGCTTCCACCTACCTCCCCTCCGGGACTGAAGAGATAGCCGATGTCCTGATAGACACTCACCGCGCCTTGTACGCCAAGGAACTCGACAGCGATGCGCTGCCATTTCGCATTGCCGCGGAGCGCGATGTAGAACGCCGCGAGGGCGAAGGCGGGCAAGACGAGCCAACCGGTCAGCGAACGTACCCAGATGATGGTGCTCGCGAGCAGCGCGGCTCCGAGCGCGAACAAAGCCCAGCGCGTAGCCCACCGCGATCGCGCGGCGATAATCAAGGCACAGCCCGCCAGCGTCGGCCCCAGCAAGCCGGCAGCGGCCACCAGGGCTTGCTCTATTCCCCACAACCGCCCGGAATATGCTGCGTAGCCCGATCCGTTCGCATAAATGACAAGCCGTTCGAATTCAGCGCCAAGCGCTGCTGCGATCAGGCCGTGCGCCATCTCGTGCCACCAGGTCGACAGCAATGTGAACGGAAGCAGCAGCATCGTCCCGGTCTGCGTCTGCCAAGCGAGAATCGTCAGCACGGCAAAGGCGAGGATGCTGCTCTGTTCGCGCTTGAACGACCGTTTCACTTCATCCTCCGCATCGAGAATACCCAATCTGAGGCGCAACCAGCGCTTCGGGGGTGGGCGTTATCGCGCCGGGCCTGCCGTACTTACGCGCTAGCCCAAGTAATCGCTCCGAAACTGGGCGGCAAAGGCGGCAAAGCGCCCTTCCGCAATCGCGTCGCGCATGGCCTGCATTAATTGCTGGTAGAAGGCGATGTTGTGCTCGGTCATCAGCATGGCGCCGAGAATTTCCTGCGACTTGATCAGGTGGTGCAGGTAGGCACGCGTGTAGGTGCCGCAGGTGTCGCAGGCGCAGCGGCTGTCGAGCGGCTCCTGATCCTCGGCGAAACGCGCGTTGCGCAGGTTGATCGGACCGTTCCAGGTGAACGCCTGCCCGTTGCGGCCCGAGCGGCTCGGCAGCACACAGTCGAACATGTCGACGCCGCGTTCGACCGCGCCGACCAGATCGTCGGGCTTGCCCACTCCCATCAGATAGCGCGGGCGGTCCTGCGGCAATTGCCGGGGCGCGAAATCGAGTGTGGCGAACATCGCCTCCTGCCCCTCGCCTACCGCGAGCCCGCCGATGGCATAGCCGTCGAAGCCGATTTCGGTGAGCTTCTCGGCGCTGATCTGGCGCAAATCCTCGTCGAGAGCGCCCTGCTGGATACCAAACAGGGCGGCGCGTTCGGCATGATCGCCGCCGCTATCGAAGCCATCACGGCTGCGCTTGGCCCAGCGCATGCTCATTTCCATGCTCGCCGCGATCTCGTCGCGCGGGCGGTCGGCACGCGGGCATTCGTCGAACGCCATCACGATGTCGCTGCCCAGCAGCCGCTGGATTTCCATGCTGCGTTCGGGCGTCAGCATGTGTTTGGACCCATCGATATGGCTGCGGAACTCGACTCCCTTCTCGGTTAGCTTGCGCAGGTCGGACAGGCTCATCACCTGATACCCGCCGCTGTCGGTCAGGATCGGGCGGTCCCAATTCATAAATTGGTGCAGCCCGCCGAGCCGTGCCACGCGCTCGGCGCCCGGACGCAGCATCAGATGATAGGTATTGCCGAGGATGATGTCGGCACCGGTCTTGCGGACGGTTTCGGGCTTCATCGCCTTGACGGTCGCTGCCGTACCCACCGGCATGAAGGCCGGGGTACGGATCGTCCCGCGCCGCATCGCGATGCTGCCGGTCCGCGTGGCGCCGTCGGTCGCATCGATGGTGAAGGCAAAACGCTCGCTCATTGTCAGAAGCCGTAGATCAGGGTCGCACGGGTCAGCGTGTCGGTGCCTTCCGACCCCGCTGGCGGATTGCTGTCGTACTCGACCTTGTAGGAAAGGCGCGACCGCAACCTGTTGCTCACCCGGAAATCGAGACCGGTCACCAGATTGATCGTGGTGTTCGCCCCGTCGAAGATCAGCGTTGCCTCGCCGCCGGTTTCCGCCAGCGCTTCGACATCCTGCGTCAGCTTGAGACGGTCGAGCATCTGCCAGTCGAAATCGATCCCGACCAGGCCGGCGAGCCGGTCTGCGCTGGTCCCGTCGGTGAAATCCGTCACGCGATAGGCGGGGCCCGCCTTGAGCGAGAGTTTGAGCTTCGGATTGTCGAGGATGCGATAGCCAAGGCCCCCCGACACCGAATAGCGCGAAGAGAAACCCTGGATCCGGTCACGTTCGTATTGTGCCAGACCGTAGGCAAAGATGTTCTCGTCGAATTGCCAGCGCGGCTCGTAGGAGGCGGCGAATTGTTCGCGGCTGGTGGAGCCGTTCTGACGCTGGTAATCTGCGCGCAGGCGGATCGAATGGGTCCAGTCGATGCCTTCGCGATCGAGCCGCAAAGCGGCTGCTACCCCGACCGATTCGGTATTGCCGCTCGATTGGAAGGCACCCAGTTCGCCCTCGCCCGTCCAGCGGTCGAACATGTCGGCGTTGATCAGCGCGGTTCGCTCCGCCTCGGCCTCGGCTGCGCGGCGCGCCGCCAGCGTGATCTTCCACTGGTCGTTGATTGCATCGATCGTGCTGCGTTCTTCGGGCCAGGTGCTGCGCGCGAGACCGATGACCGTAGCCACCTTCTTCTCGTCACCGCTGGCAATCGCCGCATCGATCATTGCGCGGGCACCCTCGGGAAGCTCGGCCTGTGCGGCGGTTGCGGTGCAACCCAGGAGGGCGAAAAGGATCAGGGAGACAAAACGCATGGGCTGCGCCTAGCGCCTTGTTTCGCGCCTCGCCACCCTCCAAGCGATGGATCGTGTCAGGCGCGCAGGCGCCAGCCCGTGCGGAAGATATAGGCGATCACTGCAACGCAAAAGGCAAGGAAACCCAGTGTGATCGCAAAGCTGACAGCGATATCGACGTCGCTCGATCCGTAGAAGGTCCAGCGCAGCCCGCTGACCAGGTAGACGATCGGGTTGGCCAGCGCGATCGTGTCCCACGGCTTCGGGAGCATGTCGATCGAATAGAAGGTGCCGCCAAGGAAGGTCAGCGGGGTGAGAAACAGCATCGGGATGATCCCGAGCTTCTCGAAATTGTCCGCCCATATGCCGAGGATGAAACCGAACAGGCTGAACGCCGACGCAACCAGCATGATGTAGAGCACGGCAAGCGCCGGATGCACGATCGAATAGTCGACGAACAATCGCGCGGTAACGAGGATAATGGTCGCGAGCAGCAGGCTCTTGGTCATTGCCGCGCCGACGAAGCCCAGCAGCGTTTCGGCCACGCCGACGGGCGCGCTGAGCAATTCGTAGATCGTCCCGGTGAACCGCGGCATGTAGATGCCGAAGCTCGAATTGCTCGTGGTTTCGCCCAGCAGCGTCAGCATCAGCAGGCCGGGAATGATGAACGCGCCGTAATCGACCCCGCCGAGGTCGGGCATCCGCCCGCCGATCGCCGCACCGAAAACGATGAAATAAAGCGAAGTCGTCAGCACCGGCGCAAGCACCGACTGGAAAGCCGTGCGCAAGAAACGCATCAGTTCGCGTGTGTAGATCGACCAGGTCGAACGCCACGAAATCACGCCACGCCTCCTTCTTTACCCAGCAGGGAAACGAAGATGTCCTCGAGGCTGCTCTCGCGCGTCTCGATGCCCGTGAAATCAATCCCCGAACCGATCAGCGCCTTGGTCAGTTCGGCGACCTCGGCCTTGCCTTTGCCGGTGCCGTCGCCGCCACGATAGCAAAGCGATGCGCCGTCCGCTTCGAGTTCGACGGGAAATCTCGCGATCGCCGGGGGCAGTGTGTCGAGCGGTTGGGCCAGCGTGATATGTGCCTCGGTCCGTCCCAGTCGCGCCATCATCGCGTCCTTTTCGTCGACCATCAGCAGCTTGCCGCGATTGATGATGCCGACGCGGTCGGCCATCATTTCCGCTTCCTCGAGGTAATGCGTGGTCAGGATGATGGTCACGCCGCGTTCGCGCATGGAATCGATGACCGCCCACATGCCCTTGCGCAGTTCGACATCGACGCCTGCGGTGGGCTCGTCGAGGAACAGCAGGTCGGGTTCGTGCGCCAGCGCCTTGGCGATCAGCACGCGGCGCTTCATGCCACCCGACAAGGACATGATCCGCTCGTCGCGCTTCTCCCACAGCGAAAGCGAGCGGAGGATTTCCTCGATCCGCGCCTTGTCCGGAGCCAGCCCGAAAAGCCCGCGCGAATAGCTGACCGCGCGTTCGACCGGCTCGAACATGTCGGTGCTGAGTTCCTGCGGTACCAGCCCGATCCGGCTGCGCGCACGGCGCCAGTCACGCGCCATGTCGTACCCGAATGCGGTGATCGTTCCGGCGCTGGGCCGAACCAGTCCGCAAACCGCACCGATCAGCGTGGTCTTGCCCGCCCCATTGGGGCCCAGCAGGGCGAAAATCTCGCCCTTGCGGATGGTCAGATCGACATCGTCGAGCGCCTTCAGGCCACCGGGATAGACCTTGGAAAGGCCCGCGAGTTCGAGAATCGGCTCCACGCGCTCCTAGCTAGCGGTGATCCAGTTGCCGTGAAAGCCTGGAGGGATGAGATGCGGAATTTGCACCGAAGCGACCAGATCGAGGCTCATCGCATCGAGGATCTCGAGCGTGCTGGTGCGGCGATTGCGATCGATGACGTAGCCCATCACCCAGCCATCGCCTTCAGCTGCATCCTCGCTGCGCGGGACGAAGACGAACTCGCCGGGAATACGACCCTCGCCGAAATCACGCTGGACCCGCTCGCCGGTGGCAAGATCGTGGCGATAGAGCGGCATGGGGGCGACGAATTCGAGATCGCCATCCTCGGGCATGCCCATGGTCCACAAGTAACGATAGTCTCCGGCAAAGAAGCGTTCGTCGGGGCGAGGAAATTCCTGCCCTGCCGGATCGAGCGTGGTTCGAACCACTTTCCCCCCCTTGCCATCGACGGTCCAGCGTTCGAGACCGAGCGCCTTGCCATAGGGCCCGGGCATCTCGCCATCGAAAATCGTTTCGTAGGCGCACAGGTCGATGATCACCTGGCCGGTTTCGTCTTCGAAACTGTTGCCGACATGGAACACGTAGCAAGGGTCTACCTCGTGCCACACCACCGCGTCCCCGCTTGCGCCGCGCGGCAGCAGGCCGACACGTGCGCGATGCTCGCGGTTCCAGCGATAGGGGAACCGGTGGCCGGCAATCAGCGCCGACATGGAGAACGTCACCGGCAGATCGAGAATGACGACGAAGTTTTCGGTGAGCGCGCAATCGTGGATCGAGGGCCCGTTGCGAACCTTTATAGGGGTCTCGCGCAGGACCTTTCCGCTGGCGTCCATCGCAACATGACGGATGGTGTCCTGCGAAGTGCCTTCGTAGCAGATCGCGTGGAACTCTCCCGTACGCGGACAGCGATGCGGATGCGCAGTGAAGGAGCCGGTCAGCCCGCCGCCGAAATCGGAATAGGCGACGCTGTCCAGCCCCCCGTCGAGCTCTACCGGGAAGCTGCTGGCCTCGACCAGAGCCATGATCTTGCCGCCGATATCGAGTACGTTGGTGTTCACCGTGTCCCCGAAACCGCGCCGTGGACCACCCACCGCCGCAGGTCCGCCCTTGGCTTCCAGGTCGCGAGAACGAATGAACCGGTTGCGATACCATTCGGCCCGGCCGTCACGCAGACGGACGCCGTGGACCATTCCGTCGCCCAGGAACCAGTGGTGCCCCCTGCCTGCCGAGCCGTGGGGATTGGGCCCGATCCTGACATAGCGACCATCGAGTTCGGCCGGGATTGCGCCCGTGACGGCGAGTTCGGTGAGCGTATGCTCTTCGCGCAGCGGCTCGTGCACGCCGTGGAGAAAGGGATTGGCATCTTCGCTCTGCAAGCGGGTGCGGTTGAGACTTGCCACAGCCTGGATGGCGGGGGTGACTGCCTTGCGGATGGTTTTCTCTATGACGCTTGTCATGACCGATTCGCTCCGGTTAAGTGAACGCCGTAAACATAGGGGCCGAGATAACAGTGTCAACATCGACTGCGAACTACCATCACGGCAATCTTCGTGACGCACTGCTCTCCGCCGGGCTGGCAGCGCTGGAAGGTCCGGATGGACAGGCACCTTCGCTGCGCGAACTGGCGCGACGAACGGGTGTCTCCGCAACTGCGGTCTATCGCCATTTCCCCGACAAGCAGGCGCTCGACAAGGCGCTTGCGCGCGAAGGCCTGAAGCGCCTCGGCAGCGAACAGGCCGAAGCGGCCAAGCGCGCAGGCGGCGGGGCCGAGGGTTTCGCCGAGACGGGCCGCACCTATGTCCGCTTCGCGCTAGCGCACCCGGCCCTGTTCCGGCTGATGTTCACACAAGGCAGCCCCGTCGACGATACGGGAACGCCCGACGAAGCCCGCGCGCTGCTCACTGCCAATACGCAGGCACTTGCGAGCGATCCCGAACGCGCCGAAACGCTCGCACTGCAGGCATGGTCGATCGCGCATGGGATCGCCATGCTGATGCTCGATGGCCGCATACCCGCCGATGATGCGTTGATCGACCGGATGCTCGCCACGGACAGCCTGTTTCCCTGACCTTCAGGGCAGCAGCAGCGAGGAATCCCCATAGCTGTAGAAACGGTATTCCCGCGCGATGGCATGCGCATAGGCGGCCATCATCCGGTCGCGCCCCATCAGTGCACTGACGAGCATCATCAGCGTCGATTTGGGCAGGTGGAAATTGGTCATCAACCCATCGACCGCGCGGAAGCGATAGCCGGGGGTAATGAAAATGTCGGTGTCGCCTGCAAACTCCCGGATGACGTCATCGTCACCCGTTGCGCTTTCGAGCAGGCGCAGGCTGGTGGTACCGACCGCGATGATGCGGCCACCGGCCGCGCGCGCCGCGTTAAGCCGCCGCGCCGTATCCGCCTCGATCCGACCCCATTCCGAATGCATCGCGTGATCGTCGGTATCTTCGGCCTTCACCGGCAAGAAAGTCCCCGCCCCGACATGCAGCGTCAGCGTTTCGCGGGCGACGCCCGCTGCGTCCAGCGCGGCAATCAGGTCGGGTGTGAAATGGAGCGCAGCGGTTGGCGCCGCGACCGCGCCGTCCTCGGCCGCGAACATCGTCTGATAATCCTCGCGGTCGCGCGCATCGGTCTCGCGCTTGCCTGCAATATAGGGAGGCAAGGGCATCCGCCCTGCCCGTTCGAGTAGAACCTCGACCGGTTCCTCGCCTTCGAAGGCCAGCACGAAACTCCCATCGGCAAGGCGGTCCTCCGCCACAGCGGTGACCCCGCCGCCGAACTCGGCAATGTCGCCCACGCGCAGGCGCTTGGCATTGCGCACGAAGGCCTGCCAGCGGCGCAGGTCGATCCGCTTGTGCAACGTCGCGCCGATGCGCGCTTCGCCGCGACGCCCCTCGAGCTGCGCGGGGATCACGCGCGTATCGTTGAACACCAGCACATCGCCTGCGCGCAGCAGCCCAGGCAGGTCGCGCACGCCGCGATCCTCGAACGCTCCATCGTTGCGCACCACGAGCATGCGCGCGGCATCGCGCGGCCGCGCTGGACGCAGCGCGATCCGTTCGGGCGGAAGTTCGAAATCGAAAAGGTCGACTTTCATCGCGCCGCCCCTAGTCCGGGTGCGGCGCGATGGGAAGTCAGTTGCCGAGCGGCGCGTTCAGATCGTCGATCGAGATGTCGGCATCCGCGGTCGGCGCGGCCGGCATGGCCGGAACCGGCTTGTTGTCTGCCGCGATGGAGGCCTGCAGGATCCGCGTGGGATTGGCAGGCGGCTCGCCCCGCTGGATCGCATCGACGCCGGCCATGTTGGAGATGACCCGGCCGAAATTGGTGTAGTTGTCGTCGAGATTGAAGCGCGGGTAGTACACGATGAAGAACTGGCTGTTCGCGCTGTCAGGGCTGGCCGAACGGGCCATCGAGACCGTGCCGCGCAGATGCGGCATCGGATTGAATTCTTCCGCGATGTCGGGAAGCTCCGACCCACCCGTCCCGGTTCCCGTGGGATCGCCGGTCTGCGCCATGAAGCCGTCGATCACGCGGTGGAAGATGATCCCGTCATAGAACCCCTGCCGCGTCAGCGTCTTCACCCGCTCGACATGATTGGGAGCCCAGTCGGGCTTGAGCCGGATCGCCACCCGCTCGCCGTTCGAGAGGTCGAGCAGCAGGATGTTCTCGCGGTCCTCCTCGAGATTGAAATTGACCGGCGTGTACACGCGCGTATCGGCGACAGACTCTTCGGTCGCGGCACCGGCAGCCCCGTCCTGCGCCAATGCGGCAGAGGAAGAAGCGGCAAAGGTCAGCGCGGCAGCGAGGGCAAGCGAAGTCTTGAGCATCGTCATTCCGTGGCAATGTCCTGGATTGCGCAGCCCCTAGCGAGCGGGGACTGTCGGTTCAATGAATAGCTTGGCCGTCGACCGCCGCGTCAACCGCCGCGCGGCCCGATCTTCTGGACCCGCGCCTCGACATCGCTGCGCACCGCGGGGGTGACGAACTTTTCGATCGGCCCGCCGTAGAAGGCGATTTCCTTGACCAGCCGGCTCGCGATCGGCTGCAATTCGACATCGGCCATCAGGAAGACGGTCTCGATCTGATCGTTGAGCTGGCGGTTCATCCCGGTGAGCTGGTATTCATATTCGAAATCGGTCACGCCGCGGATGCCGCGGATCACGATGTCCGCACTCATCTGCGCGGCAAAATCCATCAGCAGCGAATTGAAGCCGACCACGCGAATGGAATCTTTCTTGATCCCGGCGACTTCGCGCTCGACCATGGCGATGCGCTCGTTATCGTCGAACATGGGCGACTTCGCAATATTGGTCGTGACGCCGATAATCAGTTCGTCCACCAGCTTCGCGCCGCGTTCGATGATGTCCATATGCCCGAGCGTGATGGGATCGAAAGTCCCCGGATAGATGCCGATCCGCTTGGCCATTAGTGATCCCTCTTCACGATGAAATGTGCAAGCTCGACCAGCAGGCGGGCGTCTTCGCCGTGCCCCCCGAGATGGTGCCCTGCCTGTTCGACCAGCATGGTAGCCTGTGCGCGTGCCTGTTCGACCCCCATCAGTGTGACGAACGTCTGCTTGCCCTGCTCTTCGTCCTTGCGCAGCGCCTTGCCCGCTTTGGCCTCGTCTCCTTCGACATCGAGCAGGTCGTCGGCGATCTGGAAGGCCAGTCCGATGTCGCGGGCATATGCCCGCAGATGCGTGCGCCCCTCGGGCGGAACGCGCCCAAGCACCGCGCCCATCTCCACGCTTGCCGCCAGCAGCGCGCCGGTCTTGAGTTGCTGCAGCCGGGTGACCTGGCGCAGGTCGTAGGATTGTTCTTCGGAGACGATATCCATCATCTGTCCGCCCGCCATGCCCTCGTGCCCGCTCGCCCTGGCAAGCGTCGCCACCAGTTCAGCGCGCGTAAACGGATCGGTGCTGGTGTCGGGCTGCGTCAGGATGTCGAACGCCAAAGCGTGCAGACAATCGCCCGCGAGCACTGCGGTCGCTTCGTCGAAAGCGCGGTGCAGCGTCGGCTTGCCATGACGCAATTCGTCATCGTCCATGCAGGGCAAATCGTCATGGATCAGCGAATAGGCATGAATAGCCTCGACCGCACAGCCCGCATTGATCGCCGCGTCGCGATTGACGCCGTAGAGCTCCGCCGTGGCGACCAGCAGCAACGGGCGCACACGCTTGCCGCCGCCGATCGTGGCATAGCGCATCGCCTCGACCAGTCGTGCGCGCGTATCGTCGGGCACAGGAAGAAACGCATCGAAAGCGCTGTCGACCTCACCCTGCACCCGCTCGAAGGCTTCGCCCAGAAGGTCGGGCATGGCCATGGTCACGCTCACGCGGCGTTGCCCGTGTCGAAAGGCTCGGTGCCCGCAGGCTTGCCATCGGGCCCCGCCACGATCTTCTCGATCCGTGCCTGCGCCGCGTCGAGCCGCTTCTGGCAGGCTTTGCGCAGTTGTTCGCCGCGTTCGTAAAGGTCGATGCTCTCGTCGAGCGGCACATCGCCGCTTTCAAGCCGCCGCACCACGCCTTCGAGCTCGCGCAGGGCCTGCTCGAAGCTCAAATCCGAAATCTGTGACTGTTCCTCTGCCATCGCGGGGAAGCATTGACGGTCCGCCTGCGCCCGGTCAAGTAAACCAAAAAGGGGGAACGCGAATATGACGTGGATTGTCGCCGCAATCACTGCTGCCTTGGTGTTCGGAGCGCTCGACGCGGTCTGGTTGAGCTGGGCGGGCCCCAATTTCTACCGCCCCAGGCTCGGCGATATCCTTGCCGACAGTTTCCGCATGATGCCGGCGCTGGTATTCTACGCGGCCTATATTGCGGCGATCGTCTGGTTCGCTGTCCGTCCCGGCCTCTCCCTCGGTATCGGCGCAGCCGCGCTCAACGGGGCATTGCTGGGCGCAATCTGCTACGCGACCTACGACCTGACCAATCAGGCGACGATGCGGACCTGGTCGACCACTGTCACCGTGGCGGACATCGCGTGGGGCGCTTTCGCCACGGCTGTGGCGGCGGCTGCGGCGAGCTTTGCCGCAGCCAAGTTCGCCTGAACGGTGTTCATCGGCCATTTCGCCCCTGCCTTCGTGGCACGCGGCATAACCAAGGATGCGCCGAAGCTCGGCGTGTTGTTCATCGCTGCACAACTTGTCGATTGGGCATTCTTCACCTTGGCGATCGTGGGGTCGAAAAGCTCCGGATCGTCCCGGGCATTACCGCGATGAGCCCGCTCGACCTTTACCACATGCCCTATACGCACAGCCTGCTTGCGAGCGCTATCTGGGCGCTGGGCTTCGGTGCAATCGTATGGCTGGTGTCGCGCAGTATGGTGGCTGCAACGTGGGCGGGCATCGTCGTCGCCAGTCACTGGCTGCTCGACCTGCTCGTGCACCGCCCCGACCTCACCATCGCGGGTGGCGATTACCGTCTTGGCTTCGGACTGTGGAATTCGCCTGCGCTTGCCATGCCGGTCGAACTGATCCTCGTGCTCGGCGCCTACTGGTTCTACATCGCGCGCACCAAGGGGCCGCTGGTGCCGCCGCTGATCCTGCTGACCACGATGCTGCTGCTGCAGGCCTTCGACTGGTTCGGACCCGAACCGGTGGCCGTGGGCCCGGGATTCTCGATCCTGGCACTGCTCGCCTTCGGTTTGCTCACCACGATGGCCTTCTGGGTACAGTCGACGCGCTGGCATAAAAACACGGTGGGTCTGGCGGTCGCGGGCTAGCGAGGCTAAGCGCGCGCGCATGGCAACAGTCGAATCCGCGATCACCCCCGAAGTCGTCGAACAGCACGGCCTCAGCCCTGAAGAATACGAGCGCGTGCTCAACGCATTGGGCCGCGAGCCCAATCTCGTCGAGCTGGGTATCTTCTCGGTCATGTGGTCCGAACACTGCAGCTACAAGAGCTCGCGGCTGCACCTCAAGAAGCTGCCGACCGAGGCGCCGTGGGTGATCTGCGGGCCGGGCGAGAATGCGGGCGTTATCGATATCGGGGACGGACAGGCCGCCATCTTCAAGATGGAGAGCCACAATCACCCGAGCTATATCGAGCCCTATCAGGGCGCAGCGACCGGTGTGGGCGGCATCCTGCGCGATGTCTTCACCATGGGCGCGCGCCCGCTGGCGAACGCCAACGCGCTGCGCTTCGGCCGCCCCGAACATCCCAAGATGCAGCACCTGGTGAAGGGCGTGGTTTCGGGCATCGGCGGCTATGGCAATTGCGTAGGCGTCCCGACCGTCGCGGGCGAAACCAATTTCCACCCCGCCTATGACGGCAACATCCTCGTCAATGCGATGACCGTGGGCGTCGCCGATACCGACAAGATCTTCTATTCGGCCGCGACCGGCGTGGGCAATCCGATCGTCTATGTCGGGTCGAAGACCGGCCGTGACGGGATCCACGGTGCAACCATGGCCAGCGCCGATTTCGAGGAAGACGCGGACGCCAAGCGCCCCACCGTGCAGGTGGGCGACCCGTTCACCGAGAAGCTGCTAATCGAGGCATGCCTCGAACTGATGGCGACCGATGCGATCGTCGCCATCCAAGACATGGGCGCAGCCGGCCTCACTTCCTCGAGCGTCGAAATGGCGACCAACGGCAAGGCGGGCATTCGCCTCGACATGAACAAGGTGCCGTGTCGCGAAGAAGGCATGACGCCTTACGAGATGATGCTCAGCGAAAGCCAGGAGCGCATGCTCATGGTGCTTAAGCCGGGCAAGGAAGAGATGGCCGCCGCCATTTTCGAAAAGTGGGAACTCGACTTCGCAGTCATCGGCGAAGTCACCGACACGCGGCATATGGTTCTCGAATTCGATGGCGAGGTTGTTTGCGACATCCCGCTGGGGCCGCTGGCGGCGGATGCGCCCGAATACGACCGGCCTTACCTTTCGAAGGACGACTATACCGCCTGGGCCGGCATCAAGCCGATGCAACAGCGTCCCGACACCAGCGATGTCGGTGGCGACGTGATGAAGCTGCTTGCCTCGCCCAACCTCTCGTCGCGTCGCTGGATTGCGGAACAGTACGACAGCCAGGTCGGTGCCGACACGCTGCAGACCGGCGGAGATGCGGGCGTGGTCCGGGTGCATGGCACCAAGAAAGCGCTCGCGATCACCACCGATTGTACTCCGCGCTATGTCCATGCAGATCCCTATGAAGGCGGCAAGCAGGCGATCGCCGAGGCCTATCGCAATCTTTGCGCGGTCGGCGCACGTCCTCTGGCAGTGACCAACTGCCTCAATTTCGCCAATCCGCAGCGGCCCGAGATCATGAGCCAGTTCGTCCATGCGCTAGAAGGCATGGGAGCGGCCTGTCGCGCGCTCGACTTCCCGATCGTCTCTGGCAATGTCTCGCTCTACAACGAGAGCAAGGCGACCGGCGGTGGCAGCGCCATCCTGCCAACGCCCGCGATCGGCGGTGTGGGGCTGATCAACGATTACGCCACAATGATGACGATGCCGTTCAAGGCAGAGGGCGAGGCGATCTACCTGATCCGCGCCGAACATTGGGCGACGCCCGACCCGGAACGCTCGCATCTCGGCAAGTCACTATGGCTCAGCGAAATCCACGGCCGCGACGAAGGGCGCACCCCGCCGACCGACCTCACGGTCGAGAAGAACGCGGGGAAGATTGTTCTCCAGTTGATCGCCGATGGGCTGGTCAGCGCGGTGCACGACGTCTCGGATGGCGGGCTCGCCATCGCGCTCGCGGAAATGGCAATGGCGGGCGGCATCGGAGCCGAGGTCGAATGGCACCAGGATTACACCCAGGCGCAGTGGTGGTTCGGCGAAGACCAGGGTCGGTACGTGGTGACCGTGCCCGATACCGATGCTCTCAACGCAGCGCTCGCGAAGGGCACCGAGGACGACGAAACCGCATCGATCGGCTTCCGCCGTATCGGCCGGACCGGTGGAAGTACGCTGTTCGGCAATTCGATCGATGCGATGCGCGCCGCGCACCACAGCTTCTTCGCAGACTGGATGGAAGGCTGACCGCGATGGCGGCGGGCTACTCCGAGACGCCGCTGGCGAAGAAACTGAGCCTACGCGACGGGCAGCGGGTGTGGTTCGATGCCATGCCCGAAAGCGTCCAGGACGAAATCGGCGAATATGCACTCGAGTTGCTGTTTGTCGGCGGTCCCGAGGAAGCGCCCGATGCGGCGCATGTCTTCGTGACGAAGCGCGCCGATCTGGAAGACAGGCTCGGACGGCTGCGCGCGCATATGGCGCCAGACGGCCATGTCTGGGTGAGCTGGCCGAAACGAGCCTCCGGCGTACCCAGCGAAATCAGCGAAGACACGATCCGCGAGATCGCTCTACCGCTTGGCCTTGTCGACACCAAGGTCTGCGCAGTGGACGAGGTCTGGTCGGGCCTCAAACTGGTGATCAGCAAGGAATTGCGCTGAACAACGGCCCGGTCAGGAGCATTCCATGCGCGATCACGATACCGTCCCCTACTCGCTACCCGCCCTCCCCGCCGAGGACAGCATCGCGCGTGCCCGCGCCATGCGCGACCGATTGAAACAGCGCCGCACCTGCCGCTATTTCTCCGACGCCCCCGTACCGCGCGCCGTCATCGAGGCTGCGATCGAGACTGCGGGTACTGCCCCCAATGGTGCCAATCACCAGCCGTGGCATTTCGTTGCCGTCGCATCGCCCGAAACCAAGCGCGCCATCCGCGAGGCTGCCGAAGAAGAGGAACGCAGCTTCTATTCGGGGAAGGCGAGCGAAGAGTGGCTCGAAGCGCTGGGTCCGCTGGGTACCGATGCCGACAAGCCGTTCCTCGAAACCGCGCCATGGTTAATCGTCGTATTCGCGCAACGAAAAGGCGGTATCGCCGAGGACGGCGAAACGCAGAACTATTACGTCAGTGAAAGCGTGGGCATTGCCTGCGGCATGCTGATTGCAACCTTGCACGAGGCGGGTCTGGCGACGCTTACGCATACGCCTTCGCCCATGGGGTTCCTGCGCGAGATTTGCGGGCGGCCGGACCATGAAAAGCCGGTCATGGTGCTGGTCGTCGGGCATCCTTCCCAAGATGCGACCGTTCCCGCACATGCGCTCAGGAAAAAGCCGTTGGAGCAGATCGCCAGCTGGCTCTGATCTCAGGCGGTTGCCGGCATTCCGGGTTCGGCACGCGAGGCGAGCAGATCGTATGGATCAACCCCTTCCTGCCGCCAGACATGATGGCAGACGCGGTACCAGTGCGGGTCGGGGATCGAGAACCGGGCGCGCACTTCGGACAGATTGCAGGCCAGCAATTCGCGGATCGATTGCGCGGCCAGCGTCGGGCAGACCTTGCCCGTGCGATGCGCCTGACGCACTGCACGCATGACCGGGGCCTCGCTCTTCACCAGCCTTTTGAGATGCAGCGATCCGGCATAGCCGAGCAACAAATGGCCCTGGCTGGGCGCCTGCCCATGCGTGAACAGCAGAACGCATTGTTCACCCAGCGCATCGCGCCCATAACCGGTCAGCACATGCATCAGGTCATGCGTGTCACGCTGACGATAACCGAACCACTGAACGAGATCGTCATAGCTCTTGCTACCCGATTTGGCGGATTCCTCGACCAGGCCCGCCGCCGACAGGCCCTCACGCTCCATGAAATCGCAATAGGCATGCGCCACCGAACCCTTGGGCATTTTCCGCAGCGCGTCGTGATCGTCGAGGATCGGCGGGAGGTACGGTTCGCTTTCGCGCAGCGCTTCCCCTTGCGGGTTCAACGTCACCGCGCGCACCCGCGACAGGAAACGCGCTGACGGCAGTGCGTCGTAGATCTTGAAAACCTCGGCGGTGTTTTCCTTGTCCTTCAGCAACTCGCGAAAATGACGGAAGGCGGCGAAGGGGCGATACCGGGCACGAGGGCGATCCGGATGACGAAGCGGGGTGCCATCGCTCGCCAGCTCGAAGTTGGCGAACTCATACGATCTGGGGGAGACGCGTTCGTTCATGACCGGTTGCAGTTTAATGACAGCCGGTCGCGGCGGATTGGAAAAGCTCGCCATCAGGCGCGGCTGGGCGGTGCCTCGATCCAATCGCTCTCGGGGATACCGAAGAGCTTGAGCAGATTGGTAAGATCGCCCTGCTCGATCCGGCCGTTCGCCGCCTCGCGCGCTTTCGGCTTCGCGCGATAGGCGATCCCGTAATCCGCCGCGGCGATCATCGGGATGTCGTTGGCCCCGTCGCCCGTCGCCAGCACGCGCGTCCCCTCGCCCAGCCGATCGCGTTCCTCTTGCAATGTCGCAAGCTTGGTCGAGGCATCGCTGACCGGGCCGGCCAGTTCGCCGGTCAGCCGGCCGCCGGAAACTGCGAGGCGATTGCCCACCACGCGCTCGAACCCCAGCCGATCGGCCACAGGATCGGCGAAATGATGGAACCCGCCGGTCACGAGGACGGTGCGAGATCCCTTGCTGCGCAAGGTTGCCACCAGCGTACGCGCGCCCACGACCGGCTGGATTCGCTCGTCGAGGCACTGCGCGATCGCGCCTTCCTCGAGCCCTTCGAGCAAGGCGACACGCTCGCGCAGTGCGCTTTCGAACTCCAGCTCGCCACGCATTGCCCGCTCGGTAATGTCGGCAACGCGATCCTTGAGCCCTGCAAAATCGGCCAGTTCGTCGATACATTCCTGCCCGATCATGGTCGAGTCCATGTCGGAGACGAACAGCCGCGGCACCTCTATCTCATGGTCTGCCACCAGCAGGTCGGCACTTGAGAAATGCTCGGCGAGGATTGCGGTCAGGCGCGATGCATCGCCATGCGGCAGCGACAGCTGGAGCACATCGCCACAGAAATCGAGCATCCCCGCAAGCGCAACCGGCATGTCGGCGGCAGCGCAGGCTTCGAGCGCCGCATCGAGCCGTGTTTCCACGCCGTCCATGTCTGCTATCAGCCGCGCAATGAGCACTCGAAAAACTCCCGATCGGAAACCGGTCGCGCTCATTGCAGGACCGACCGCCAGCGGCAAGAGCGATCTCGCGGTAACCCTTGCCGAACGCCTCGCAGATGCGGGCCGTCGCGGCGTGGTGATCAATGCCGACAGCCAGCAGGTCTATCGCGACCTGCGCGTTCTCTCCGCGCGACCCGACGAGGCCGAGATGCGAGGGATCGATCATCGGCTGTTCGGCACGTGGGATGGCGAAGCGGCCTGCTCCGCGGCGGACTGGGCGCAGGCCGCAAAGGCCGAAATAACCGCGGCACATGCCGCGCAAGCCGTGCCCATTCTGGTTGGCGGGACCGGGCTGTACATGCGCACGCTGCTCGACGGGATTTCGCCAATCCCCGCCATCGATCCGGGAATTCGCGAACAGGTGCGCGCCCTCGCAACCGAGGACCTGCGCGCGCGGCTGGTCGCCGAGGATGCCGAGGCGGCGGGCCGTCTGGGTCCGCGCGACAGCCAGCGGATGGCGCGCGCGCTGGAAGTCATCCGTTCGACGGGCCGGCCCATCGCGTACTGGCAGGCGCGCCAGAGCGGCGGGATCGGCGCTACGATCGCATTGCATCCGCTGGTCCTGCTGCCCGAGCGCGAATGGCTCAACGAACGCTGCGACAGACGTTTCGAACTGATGCTCGATGGCGGCGCCATCGCCGAGGTCGAAGCGCTGCTCGCACGCGGCCTTGATCCGGCATTGCCCGTTATGCGTGCCATCGGAGTGCCCGAAATTGCGGGCATGATCCAAGGCGAACTATCGCGCGCTGAAGCTATCGCGGCTGGCCAGACCGCGACACGTCAGTATGCCAAGCGGCAATATACGTGGTTTCGCAACCAACCGCCCGCCTCATGGCCCCGTACGGATAACAAAACTATCGCCGAACGCGATTTTTTTGTTTCTTTGTTTCAAGAAGGCGATTGACCGCGCAATGGGGTGGGCGTATTTGGATGCGGTCGGCCCGGCGCTACAGACCCCAGCGTCGGGCCGACTTGTGTCTTGAAATGCCCCAGAGGGGCCGGAGGCGAGTGTGAGTACCGAGCGTAGCGGCGCTGCCATCCTGATCGAATGCCTCAAGCGGCAGGGCGTGGAATTCGTCTTCGGCTATCCCGGCGGCGCGGTTCTGCCGATATACGACGAACTGTTCGCCGATGAGGACATCCGCCATATTCTGGTGCGCCACGAAGCTGGCGCGGCGCATGCCGCCGAAGGCTACGCCCGTTCCACCGGAAAGCCCGGGGTCGTACTGGTCACGAGCGGTCCGGGTGCGACCAACGCTGTCACCGGCATCGCCGATGCCTATATGGATTCCATCCCGCTCGTCGTCATCACCGGCCAAGTGCCGACTGCACTGATCGGCACCGATGCATTCCAGGAAGCAGACACCGTCGGCCTCACGCGGCACTGCACCAAGCACAATTACCTCGTGAAGGACCCGGAGCGTCTGGGCGCAACGATCGAGGAGGCCTTCCGCATCGCCACCACGGGTCGGCCGGGTCCCGTCGTGGTCGACATTCCCAAGGACGTGCAAATCGCCCTCGCCAGCTGGGATAGTCAGGACGAGACCCCGCTGCCTTCGCATCGCTACCAGCCCCGCATGGTCGGCGCGGCCGACGAGATCGCCGAAGCGATCGACATGCTCGCACGGGCCGAGCGCCCCGTCCTCTATACCGGTGGCGGCGTGATCAATGCCGGCCCGCGCGCGAGCGCCCTACTGCGCAAGTTGCAGGATGCGACCGGCGCACCCGTCACCAGCACGCTCATGGGTCTCGGCGCTTTCCCGGCGGAGCATCCCGACTGGCTGGGCATGCTCGGCATGCATGGCACCTATGAAGCCAATATGGCTATGAACCGCGCCGACCTGATCGTGGCGATCGGTGCGCGTTTCGACGATCGCGTGACCGGCCGGCTCGACGCTTTCGCGCCCGAAGCGAAGAAGATCCACATCGACATCGACCGCGCCAGCATCAACAAGATCGTGCCGGTCGATCTCGGCATTATTGGCGACTGCGCGCAGGTGCTCGATCAGATGGTCGAGGCATGGGGTGGTCGCAAGCCACAGGACCTGTCCGAATGGAAGGCCCGCATTCTCGGCTGGAAAGCCCGCGATTGCCTCGCCTATCCCGAGCGCGGAAGCGAGCAGATCATGCCGCAGAAGAGCATCGAACGGCTGTTCGCGCTCACCCGCGACCGCAACCCGATCATCACCACCGAGGTCGGCCAGCACCAGATGTGGGCGGCCCAGTATTTTCGCTTTTTCGATCCGAACAAGTGGCTCACCAGCGGTGGCCTCGGAACGATGGGTTACGGCCTGCCCGCCGCGATCGGCGCGCAGCTCGGCAATCCCGACAGCCTCGTGATCGATATCGCGGGCGAAGCCAGCATCCAGATGAACATCCAGGAACTGGGCACGGCGAGCCAGTACCGCCTGCCGGTCAAGGTCTTCATCCTCAACAACGAATATATGGGCATGGTCCGTCAGTGGCAGGAACTGACCTACGAAAGCCGCTATTCGAACAGCTATTCCGACAGCCTGCCCGATTTCGTCAAGCTGGCCGAAGCTTATGGCTGGAAGGGCATCCGGATCGAGGACGAGAGCCAGCTCGACGCCGGCATCGAGGCGATGCTTGCGCATGACGGGCCGGTAATCGTCGATTGCCAAGTGGCCAAGGAAGCCAACTGCTTTCCGATGATCCCGAGCGGCGCGGCGCATACCGACATGCTGCTGTATGGCGATCAGGTTGGCGGAACGATGGACGACGAAGCAAAGGCGCTGGTGTGATGGGCATGATGGTACGTTTTCCCGACGGCTTCGAACGGCGCGCGGAACGGCGCAGCTGGTTCGCACGCGGCGATGCGGAGGCCCTGCTCGACTGGCTGGAAGACGCCGGCCATCGCTTCATCGGCCTCGATGTCGCGCAGAAGCGCGAGGATGGCAGCTGGACGCTGCTACCCGATTCGCTCGATCTGCCGCGGCAGACCGACAATTTCGAAGCGATCCGCATGGGCCGCGTGTTCCTCGCCGAATATGACGGCGCTGGCCGCATGTTCGAACCCGTGTGGCAGGACCGCGAGCAATGAAAATCACGCAACAGGCGCAAGAGCGCCACGTTCTCAACGTCATCGTCGACAACGAGCCCGGCATCCTCGCCAAGATCACGGGCATGTTCACCGCGCGCGGCTACAATATCGACAGCCTGACCGTGGCGGATATCTCGGAAGATCACGCGATCAGCCGGATTACCATAGTGACCCGCGGACCCGAGCCGGTGATCGACCAGATCCGCGCGCAGCTCGAGCGGCTCGTCCCCGTGCACAAGGTCATCGACCTCACCGAGAGCGGCGAACATGTCGAGCGCGAGCTGGCGCTGATCAAGGTCGCCGGCAAAGGCGACAACCGGGTCGAAGCGCTGCGCATCGCCGAACTGTTCCGAGCCAATGTCGTCGACACCACCACCGGCAGCTTCGTCTTCGAACTCACCGGATCGCCCGACAAGATCAACAGCTTCATCGCCCTGATGCGCGAACTCGGTCTGGTCGAGGTCGGCCGGTCGGGCATCGTCGGCATGATGCGCGGGGCTGGTACCGACTGACCTGAAGAATTTCGTCGCCCCTGCATAGGCAGGGGCCTATCCAACCTATCGCCAGCGGGCGACCTTATCTGGGCCTCTGCTTCCACAGGGGCAACGCGAGGGAAGAACAATGCAAGTTTACTACGATGCCGATTGCGACCAGCAGCTGATCAAGGACAAGAAGGTCGCCATTGTCGGCTATGGCAGCCAGGGTCACGCGCATGCGCAGAACCTCCGCGACAGCGGCGTGGGCGAGATCGCCATCGCGCTGCGTGCGGGGTCGGCCAGTGCCAAGAAGGCCGAAGGGGCCGGATTCACGGTAAAGACCGTCTCCGAAGCCGCCGAATGGGCCGACGTCCTGATGATCCTCGCACCCGACGAGCACCAGGCGGCGATCTATGCCGATGAAATCGCGGGCAAGATGAAGCCGGGCAGCGCGCTCGCCTTCGCGCACGGGCTCAACATCCATTTCGGACTGATCGATCCGCCCGCCGAGGTCGACGTGATCATGATCGCACCCAAGGGCCCGGGCCACACGGTACGCGGCGAATACATCAAGGGTGGTGGCGTTCCCTGCCTGATCGCCGTCCATCAGGAATCGAACCAGTCAGGCGGCAACGGCTTCGCCAAGCAGCTGGCGCTGTCCTATGCCAGTGCGGTCGGTGGCGGTCGCTCGGGGATCATCGAAACCGATTTCAAGGAAGAGTGCGAAACCGACCTCTTCGGCGAGCAGGCGGTTCTGTGCGGCGGGATCACCCACCTCATCCAGGCCGGGTTCGAAACGCTGGTCGAGGCCGGATACGCGCCCGAAATGGCCTATTTCGAATGCCTTCATGAAACCAAGCTGATCGTCGACCTGCTCTATGAAGGCGGCATCGCCAACATGCGCTATTCGATCTCGAACACCGCCGAATACGGAGACATCAAGACGGGTCCGCGGATCATCACCGAGGAAACCAAGGCCGAAATGGGTCGCGTTCTCAAGGACATCCAGTCGGGGCGCTTCGTGAAGGACTTCGTGCTCGACAACCAGGCGGGCCAGCCCGAACTGAAAGCCAGCCGCAAGGCGGCCGCCGCGCACCCGATCGAGCAGACCGGCGCGCAGCTGCGGGCGATGATGCCCTGGATCGGCGCCAACAAGCTGGTTGACAAGGACAAGAACTAGGCATCGCCATCGGCATTCATCGACGCGAGACGTCCGATGGATGCCGATGCCACGCTGAATTCTTCCTGCGCCTGCGGTACCGTGACCGGGCGGTCCGCAACGCAACGCCGCACCAAGGCGATCGCGTCGTCTACCCTAGCGGCGACTGCCAGGCCTTCGCCCACCCTTTCGATGCCTTACGTCGATTGCGATAGGAAATCTCGCCCCGTGCTGGTTCCACCGCCGGGCCGACAGTTGTGACGATGGAACCCGCAAACTGCACAAACCGTTGCAGGACGAGTATCAACAGGAGGCCAATTTGAAGAAACCGATCCTCGCCCTCGCGCTCGCTGCGGGCAGCACGCTCGCGCTCACCGGGATTTCCGCGCAGGAACAACCGCAGGTACCCGGCGTCGTCGACCCTGCGCGCGTCACCGCGGGCAATTACACACTCGACGCTTCGCATACGCTCGTCAGTTGGCAGGTCGGCCATTTCGGCTTCAACGACTATTTCGGCCTGTTCGGCCAGATCGAGGGCACGATGACGCTCGATCCCGCCGATATCGAGGCGACCGAGTTCGACATCACCGTGCCCATCACCAGCGTCTCGGTGCCCAGCGACGGGCTGCGCGACCATTTGCTGCGTCCGGGCAAGGACGGCGGCGCACCCGACTTCTTCGGCCCCGAACCCACCCCTGCGCAGTTTACCTCCACCTCCGTACGCAAGACCAGCGAAACCACTGCGGTGGCTACTGGACAGCTGACCATGAATGGCAAGACCGGCCCGGTGACCATGTTGGTCGAATTCAGCGGTGCGGGTGAAAACCCAATGAACAAGAAACAGACGGTCGGCTTCCACGCCCGCGCGCGGATCGACCGCACCGACTGGGGCATCGACTACGCCGCCCCGCTGGTCGATAATATAGTCGATCTCGAAATCAGCGCCGCCTTCGAGCGCGACTGACGCCTCTCGACAAGCGCATGGCGAGCCGTCACGGTTGCCGCCATGCGCTTGTCAGACTGCCACAATATCGATGATTTCCGCCGGCTCGCGAAGCAGCGCCTGCCGTGGCCCGTGTTCGACTATATCGACGGGGCAGCCGATGACGAGATCACCAAGGTGCGCAATACGAGTGCCTTCGACGAGGTCGACCTTGTCCCCGATGTGCTCGCCGGGGTGAGCGACATCGACACCTTCCGCCAAATCATGGGGCGCGACAGCGCATTGCCCCTCGTGCTCAGCCCCACTGCCCTGCAGCGCGCCTTCCATCGCGATGGGGAACGGGCGGTCGCGCGCGCGGCGGACAAGTTCGGCATATGGTTCGGCATCTCCAGCCTCGCCACCCATTCGATCGAGGAAATCGCAGCGCTCACCAACGGCCCGAAGCTGTTCCAGCTCTATGTCCACAAGGACAAGGGGTTGAATGCGTCGATGATCGAACGCTGCCGCGAAGCGCAATTCGATGCGCTGGCGCTGACGGTGGACACGATCGTTTCGGGCAAGCGCGAGCGATGCCTGCGATCGGGCTTTACCACCCCGCCCCGCTTCAGCCCTTCTTCGCTGTGGAGCTATGCCACGCGCTCGCGCTGGACGCTCGATTATGTGTTCGGGCCGAAATTCCGCCTGCCCAACCTCGACGGGCATGTGCAGGAAGGCAGCGGGAAATCGGTCAGCATCCAGGACTATTTCAACACCATGCTCGATACCGGGATGGACTGGGATACCGCCGCGCGTATCCGGCAGGACTGGGGCGGGACCTTTGCGCTCAAGGGCGTCATGAGCGCCGCCGACGCGCGCCGCGCGGTCGAGATCGGTGCCGATGCGATCTGGATTTCCAATCATGGCGGTCGCCAGCTCGACGGCAGTCGCGCGCCATTCGACCAACTCGACGAGATCGTCGATGCTGTCGGCGGAGAAATCGAGATCATTCTCGATGGCGGGGTGCGCCGCGGCACACATATCCTCAAGAGCCTCGCATCGGGAGCCACCGCCGCATCGGGCGGCAGACTTTATCTCTATGCGCTGGCGGCGGCTGGCCAGCCGGGAGTCGAACGCGCCATATCGATCCTCAAGGAAGAGATCGAACGCGGGATGCGCCTGATGGGCGTGACGTCGATCGACCAGCTGACCGCTGATCGGCTTCGCTGGCGGTAAGCGCTCACCCAGTCATTGCGAGCGCAGCGAAGCAATCCAGTCCTACCCTCTAAGGATAGCGCACCTTCTGAATTGCCGCGTCGCTTGCGACTCCTCGCAATGACTGGGTTCTGTGTTCAGGTCATCTTCGCGAAGCAGGCACGCAACTCGCGCGCGAAAAGCTCCGGCTGCTCCCACGCCGCGAAGTGCCCACCCTTCTCGACCTCGTTCCAATAGACGAGATTGGTCAGCGTTCGTTCGACCCACTCGCGCGGGGCGGGCAGAATTTCCTTGGGGAACGCGCTCGCGCCGGCAGGGATGGTCACCTTTCCATCGCCGAAATCGGTAAAGCTTTCCCAATACAGCCGCGCGGCGGAAGCGCCGGTCGCGGGCACCCAGTACAGCATCACGTCGTCGATCACCTGGTCCATCGAGAACGCATCCCATGGCGAACCGTCATTGTCGGTCCAGTAGAAGACTTTCTCTAATATCCACGCCGCCAGTGCCACCGGAGAATCCACCAGGGCATAGCCAATGGTTTGTGGCCGCGTGCTCTGTTGCTTGGAGTAGCCCGAATCCCATTGTTGGTAGAAACCCAGACGTTCGAGCGCTTTGTGAACGTTCGGATCCCGACTGTTCATGTCGTCGGGACCGGGCCGTCCGATCGGCATGTTGAGATGAATACCACGACAGCCTTCCGGTGCGAGCTGGCCGATCGCGGTGGTCACTGCGGCGCCCCAGTCACCCCCCTGTGCCAGCCACTCGGTGTAACCGAGGCGGGACATCAGCTCGGTCCATGCCCGAGCGATCCGCTCGACTCCCCAGCCCGTGTTCGCGGGCTTGTCCGAAAAGCCGTAGCCCGGCAGTGAGGGCGCGATGACGTGGAACGCCATGGCGTCGGGGTCCTCGGGTTCGACCAGATCGTCTATCACCCCGAAGAATTCGACCACCGAACCGGGCCAGCCATGCGTTAGCAGCAAGGGGACAGCGCCAGCGCGCGATGAGCGCCGGTGAAGGAAGTGGATATCCAGCCCGTCGATCTCGGTCTTGAACTGGCCCAGCGCATTCAAGCGTGCCTCACAGCGGCGCCAGTCGTATTCGATCCGCCAATAGGCGACCAGTTCGCGCAACACCGTCAGCTTCGTTCCCTGAGACCAGTCGGCCACGGGTTCCTGTTCGGGCCAACGGACCCGGTCGAGGCGGTCCGCCAGCGCTACCAGCTCATCTTCGGCGACGGACAGGGTAAAGGCGCGAATGTCGCTCACGTCACCTCTCCGGCGGTGGCCTTGCGCGAAGCTTCGACGACCCGCGTCATGTCGGCCAGCAGGATCGTGCTGGTCGCTTTCGCCAGTACCGTACCCTGCGCGTCCTTGAGATGCCCCTCGTAGAAACTGGTACGCTTGCCGTGCCGTTCGACCCAGGCTTCGGCGATCACGAGACCGGGCCGCGTGGGTGCGAAGAAGCTGACCTTCAGTTCGAGCGTCATGGGCACAATGCCGGCGCCATTCTTTGCCATTGCCGCATGCGCCATGGCAGCATCGATCCACCCGCTGATGAAACCTCCCTGCACCACTCCGCCCGAATGGCATTGCTCGATCTTGGCTTCATACTCGATTGACGCGCGCCCCGCCGGATCGGTCGAAACGACCCGCACCAAGCCCATCGTCTCATACAGGGAATGTGTCTCGGCCATGCTCTCTCCCGCCCGCCGTGAAATATAATTTCTGGCGATGCCCAAGACTGTTTTGCTTTACAACCCTGACGCGCTTTCGCATAGCATCCCCTATGCACAACGCACTCGGCCTGATTATTCTGCGACTTACGCGCCCTTGGGCGTGATAGCTGGCGTGCCTATTCGGGTGCGCTGAGCGCCCAAGGGACCGAACCTCACCCAGACCCACCGCAGACACCGAGTTTCCCGATGCCCATGCTCCGCAACCCGAGCGCCAAATATTCGCCCTTTCCGCAGGTTCCGCTGACCGACCGGCAATGGCCCACGCGCACCATCACCGCCCCGCCCCGCTGGCTCAGCACCGATCTGCGCGATGGCAATCAGGCCATCGTCGATCCGATGGATGCGCATAAGAAGACCCGCTTTTTCGATCTTTTGGTCGAAATCGGTGTGAAAGAGATCGAGGTCGGTTTCCCCAGTGCGGGCGCTACCGAATTCGATTTCATATCCGGGCTGGTGAAGTCCGGGCGGGTGCCGGAAGATGTCTTGGTCCAGGTCCTAACGCAAAGCCGCGAGGATTTGATCCGCACCAGCTTCGCCAGCCTGTCGGGCTCGCATGCGGCGATCGTGCATCTTTACAATGCGGTCAGCCCCGCATGGCGCGAAGTCGTGTTCGGCATGACCCGCGACCAGGTTCGCGATATCGCCGTGCACGGTGCCAAGGTCATGCGCGACGAAGCGGGCAAGCAACCCGCGACCGACTGGCATTTCCAGTACAGTCCGGAGACCTTCTCCACCGCCGAACTCGATTTCAGCCTCGAGGTCTGCGAGGCAGTGATGGAGGTGCTGGCCCCGACACCCGACCACCCGATCATCCTCAACCTGCCCGCCACGGTCGAAGCGGCGACCCCCAACATCTACGCGGACCAAGTCGAGTATTTTATCCGCAACCTGCCCAATCGCGACAGCGCGGTCATCAGCCTGCATACGCACAATGACCGCGGCACCGGGGTCGCGGCGGCCGAGCTTGCGCTGATGGCGGGTGCCGACCGGGTCGAGGGCTGCCTGTTCGGCAATGGCGAGCGCACGGGCAATTGCTGCCTCGTGACGATGGCGCTGAACATGTATACGCAAGGCGTCGATCCGCAGCTCGACTTTTCCGATATCGACCGCGTGATCGAGACGGTCGAATACTGCAACGAACTGCCCGTTCACCAACGGCATCCCTATGGCGGCGAACTGGTCTACACGGCCTTCTCGGGCAGCCACCAGGACGCGATCAAGAAGGGTTTTGCCGCGCTTGAATCGCAAAACGACCCGCATTGGCGCGTACCCTATCTGCCGATCGACCCCGCCGATCTCGGCCGCAGCTACGAAGCCGTCATCCGCGTCAATTCGCAATCTGGGAAAGGCGGTTTCGCCTGGGTCCTGGAGCAGGATCAGGGCCTGAAGCTGCCCAAGAAGATGCAGGCCGATTTCAGCCCGCATGTCCAGCGCATGGCCGATGCTGTGGGGCGAGAGCTCAACGCGTCAGACATCTGGGAGGCTTTCAAGGGGGCCTATCACGTCCAGACGGCGGACAAGCATTTCCAGCTGGTCGATTACGAGGAACGGCGCGGCAGCGACGGCACCCGCCTGTTCACCGGCACGATTGCGGTTGAAGGTCGGGAACAGACCGTGTCGGGCCGCGGGAATGGCCTGATCTCTTCGGTGCTGACGACGATCGAGGACGCCTTCGGCCTGAGCCTCGAAGTGGTCGACTATACCGAACATGCGCTGACCACCGGACGTGATAGCCGCGCGGCGGCCTATCTCGAATGCCGCGATGCTGGCGGGCGGACGATCTGGGGGTGCGGGATCGACGAGGACGTTGCAACCGCCAGCGTCCGTGCAGTGCTCAGCGCCGCCAATTCCGCGATCGAACCAAATTAGCCGGCGATCTTGACCTGCGGCTTGCGCACTTGCGTTCCCAGCGAAGCGAGGGCGCCCATGTCCTGTGCGCGGCGCGTGCAGTTGCGGCCCGAGGCCTTCGCCATGTAGAGTGGGCCATCGGCGGCTTGCATCGCCATCGACGAGCTGCACCGTTCGCCTATCGCCGCCACCCCGATGCTCGCGGTGATGTGGAATGAACCCCCATCGTTGTCGCTCATGGGCTTCTGCTGGATTGCCAGCCGCAACCTCTCGCAAATCGTGGGGGCGATCTCTGCCACCGGGCCGGTCGCGATGATCCCGAATTCCTCACCCCCGAGGCGCGCGAAGAAGCAGTCTTCCGAGGCCATGTCATGCATGATCCGACCGATTTGCGTCAGCACCGCATCGCCCACTGTATGACCGTAGGAATCGTTGACCCGCTTGAAATGATCGAGGTCCACCAGCGCGAAAGCGAAGGGCGCCTGCTCCGCGGTCCGGAGCTTGCTGTCGAGCATGTCGAGAAACGCTCGGCGATTGGGGAGTCCGGTGAGCGGATCGGTGCGTGCTTCGCGAGAGGCCTGCAGTTCGTCGAGCTTGCGTTCGGTCACGTCGCGTATGGTCACAACGAAGCCCGAGGCCTTGCTTCGCGACGTTTCGATGGCCCGCAACTTCGCTTCCAGCCAGCGAGTCTCTCCGTCGTGTTCGACCGATCGTTCGAGGATCTTGGTTTGACCGGGCTGTTCGGCAGCTTTCTCGAGCGAGGCGGCCACCATATCGCGATCGAATGCGCTGAAGAACGCCGCCATATGCAGGCCCTCCACGTCATCGCGCCCACTCAACCGCCGCGAGGCGGGCGAAGCAAAGCGGATCGTTCCAGCGCCGTCCAATTGCAGAAGCGCGTCGTCCGAATGGTCGGCGATCAGGCGCTGCATCGCCTCGCGATCGACCAGTTCGTCCATTACGCGCTGGCGCTGTTGGATGGCAACGGCCATCGGGAATGCGATCAGCAGTAGGATGACCACATAAAACTGCAGGAACAGGGCCTTTTGCCACAGCGGTATCGCGAGTTCGGCGAAGGTGCCCGTTTCGCTGGCAAGAGTTCCTGCCGCAGCAGCGGTTATGATCAGCACCGCGATGGCCGCTCCGAAGCGCCGGAAGCGGAAACTGGCGAGAACCAGCGGTACGATCGGGAGGAACAGGGCCGGCAGAAGCGACTGGGAAAAAGCGACTACAGAAACGAGAGCGGTGAACGAAAGGATCGCGATAAACGGCAGCACTCGGCGCCAGTCGCGTACGTGGCGATAATCCGCCCTCGAATAGGACTCGAGCAGCAGTGCCAGCGGCAGGACGAGCAGCGTCCCAAGTCCGTGGCCGACCAGCCATGACGCTGCGTGCTCGAAGACATTCCCCCCCACGATCTGCGCAGCGATCGCCCCGCCAACCACGGCCGACGGTATGATCCCGACGATTCCCGCAAGAAAGCCGAGCCAGACCACCCCACTTTCGCTTTCCACGAAATCGCGCTGCGGACGCGCCCGGTTCAGCAGGAAGGCAACAAACCACCCTTCGAATATGTTCACCAGTCCCAGGGGAAAGGACCAGTCGGGGCCGAAGCCGAATAGCGCGGTCGCGCTCGTGCTGAGAGCGACCAGTACGGCTCCGGCATGGACATGACGTTCAGTGGGCAAGGTCAGGAACAGGGCCGTAGCCAATGCCGTGCCCGGCCAGACCAAGGCGAGGCCACCCGCAAACCGCGTCGAGAAGATCGTCAACGAGGTCACGCTAAAGAACAGCACGCCATAAATGGCTATCCGCAGGCCAGGGTGCATCATTTGATATCCCGTCGCATACGCCAGCGTTAGCCCGACAAGGTTAACGGTCCTAAAGATTTTCGCTCAGGAATGCCCCTTAGTCCGATAGTGGCGCGCAGCGCATGCCCTTGCGGGCCGAATTGACTTGTCAGGAGCCACCGGTCCGTGTTCCATCGCGAAAGCCCCGCGCGATCGGGCACATCAATGGGCAGCAAGGGAGGGAGTGCCGCCGATGACCGAAGAAATCCTCGAGCCCGAACTGCCGATCATCGATCCGCATCACCATTTGTGGGATCTGCGCCCCCTTGTCCCTGCTTTCCCCGAACCGCGCCACGCCTTCATCGAAGCGATCGCCGGTGCCGCCTACTATACGTTCGACGAACTGCACGCCGATACGCACTCGGGTCACAATGTCGTGGGTACCGTTTTCATGGAATGCGGCGCATTCTACGATGCGAGCCGCGCCGACGCCCTCAAGCCTGTGGGGGAAGTGGAGTTCGTGAACGGCGTCGCCGCGCAGGGGGCCAGCGGGCTTTACGGCGACTACCGGCCATGCGCGGCAATCATCGGACATGCCGACCTTACTCGCGGCGATGGCGTTCGTCCGGTGGTCGAGGCACTCCTCGCGGCCGGCAACGGACGCTTCAAGGGGATCCGCCATGCCGGCGCGTGGGATGCCGATCCCGAAGTGCTCGGCCCTCCCTTTCATGCGCCCGAAGGTTTGTACGCTGCGGATAGCTTTCGTGAGGGGTTCGCCGCCTATGCTGATTACGGTCTCACTTTCGATGCCTGGTTGCTGGAGCCGCAACTCGGCGACGTGCTCGACCTCGCCAGGGCCTTCCCGGACCAGCAGATCGTGCTCGACCATTGCGGCACACCACTCGGGATCGCCTGCTATCGCGGCAAACAGCATGAGCGCTTCGATAGCTGGAGACGCTCCATCCGCGCGCTTGCCGAATGTCCCAATGTTGCGGTCAAGCTGGGTGGCCTGGCGATGGCGTTCTGCGGCCTGCCCGAGGACGGCCCCCACAAGGGTCACGGTTCCGAACATCTTGCCGGGCTGTGGCGTCCCTATATCGAAACCTGCATCGAGGCGTTCGGGACTGACCGCGCGATGTTCGAATCGAACTATCCCGTTGATCGCTGGGGGGCGAGTTACCCCGTGTTGTGGAACGCCTTCAAACGCCTGGCGACGGGCCACAGCGAGGACGAGAAACGCGCGCTCTTCGCGGGTACTGCAGCCCGCATCTACGATATCGAGCATCTCCTCGACCTGCCTACCGCGTCCGCTTGACGTTTACGTAACGTCACGCTCGACAAGTCTTGCGATGGGCCATACGCCCGCGTGACATCCATCGAGAGAGGAACCCGACTGTCATGCCCCTGCCCGCACCTTTCGACCGACTGCGCCTGCCCGTCATCGGATCCCCGCTGTTCATCGTCTCGGGTCCCGAACTGGTCATTGCGCAATGCAAGGCGGGCATCGTCGGCAGCTTTCCGGCGCTCAATGCAAGGCCGCAGAGCCAGGTCGACGAATGGCTGCATCAGATAACCGAGGAACTGTCCGCGCATAATCGCGACAATCCCGACCGGCCGGCCGCGCCCTTTGCGGTCAATCAGATCGTCCACAAGTCGAACGACCGGCTCGACGCCGACATGGCGACCTGCGCCAAGTGGCAGGTGCCGATGGTAATAACGTCGCTGGGCGCGCGTGAGGAAGTCTTCAGCGCGGTCAAGGGCTGGGGCGGAATCACCCTGCACGACGTGATCAACGACCGCTTCGCCCGCAAGGCGATCGAAAAGGGCGCAACCGGGCTGATCCCGGTTGCTGCTGGCGCAGGCGGCCATGCCGGCGTCCTTAGCCCCTTCGCACTGATGCAGGAAATCCGCGAATGGTTTGACGGGCTGGTCGCCCTGTCGGGTTCGATCGCGCATGGCCGGTCCATTCTCGGTGCGCAGGCATTGGGGGCCGACTTCGCCTATATCGGTTCCCCCTGGATTGCTGCGACCGAAGCCAACGCCGATGAGGGATACAAGCAGGCGATCGTCGAAGGTCGCGCCGAAGGGATCGTCTACACGAACCTGTTTACCGGCGTACACGGCAACTACCTGCGCTCGAGCATCGTCGGTGCCGGTCTCGATCCGGACAATCTGCCCGAAAGCGATCCCAGCAAGATGAACTTCGGCAGCGGCGGCAACACCAAGGCCAAGGCGTGGAAGGACATCTGGGGATCGGGCCAGGGTATCGGTACGGTGACCAAGAGCGCGCCCGTCGAAGAAACGGTCGCCCGTCTCGAACGCGAGTATATCGCGGCGAAGGAAGCACTCGCTAAAGCGACAGCCTAGGGTGCCGTCGCGCGCCACAGGCTATCGGCCATCGCGTCGAGTTCCGAGAAATCGACTTCCTTACCAAGCCGGTCGGAGCGGTTCAGCCGCAACGGCCGGCGATGATCGAGCAGGCGACGACGCAGCGCGCGTTGCAACAGGGCGAGTCTCATCAGCGCGGTTTCGGCGGCGAGCCCCGGGCTGCGAGGGGCGAGCCTGGACCATCCGCGCTCGATTTCGCCGACCCGCTGGATGACCATCTGGTTGTAAGTGCGATGCGGTCCGCGATGCAGCGGTAGCGCCAGCCGCTGCGCCGCTTCTTCGCGTGCAGGAAGCAGCAATCCGTTGCGACGGAAATCGTTGAAACCGATCCGCCGCGCGTCGAGCGTTTCGAACATCGCCGCAAAGCAGGAACGCGACAACAGCTGGCATGGTAGCAAGTGATGTTTCTGCAAAGCCGGATCGTGCCCTGGCATCCCGCACCGGTTCACCGCGCTGAACGGCAGGCGACGTCGCGGTAGGCAGGCTGCGGACGACAATCGGCCTTCGGCCATCCTATACGGGGCGCACGCGCACGAACCCGGCTGCAAGATCGGGCACGAGTTCGAGCTCACCGCTCCCGTCGATCACGAAGCGCAGTGGCTCGGAGGGAAGCTCATAGCCGACCAGTTCGTGCACCACCCTCGTCGCTAGCCGCGTCGCCGCTGTCCTGTCCGCGGCCAACACCGGATCGAGCGCAAGTTCCTGACCGATCAGAAAGGCAAGTCCGTGGCTCCGCATCGTTCCATCGGCTGCAACGAACAGGCCCATCATGCCTAAGGCGGGGAAAGCGCCGCCTTCGAGCCATGCCCTTGCCGTGCGGACAAAGAACTGCGGAGCTATGGCGGTGGCTGCGGGGGTCCAGCAGACGGCCCGCAGACCGCTGGTCCCGTCAGCCAAGGCCGCGCCCAACCGCAGCAAGGTTCGCAACACGGGAAGGCTATGCAGGCCCGATGCGATATGCGGGCCGGGAAACAGGCCGAACGCTTCGGTGCGGTCGAGGCCGGCCGCCTCGCAATTGAAATGATAGTCTATGCCGGGCGTCGGTAGCGCAGGCCCTGGCGGCAGACCGATGAGGTCGAAAGTCAGACCGTCGAGCAGCAGTTCGAGCCAGTCCTCGGACGTTTCCCCCTCCCTCGATGGGGATTGGTCGCCCCCTCCGGACGCAGGATCATGCGAGACCGACACGCGCGGCAGGTCCGTCAGCTTGGCGAGCATAGCCGCGCTGTCGGGACGGTTGCCGCGCTCGAACAGGAAGACCAGCCCATGGGGGCGACCGTTCGCTTCCCCGTAGTGTCCGTTGGTCATAACAATACCGGCCGATCCCCGTGTCTCACGCGTGGCCTTGTGCGCCACCCCGCCCGCCGCGTCGACCTTTGAGCCGAACAATTGCTCGATTGCGGATGCGGTTTCAGAAGATGCCCTGCGCTATGCCTTCGCCCAACCCTGCCCCAAATTCGCGCGCGCGCTGCAGCGCGTCCTCGTCAACCGTCTTGGGCGCGAGGATCGCTTCGGGTTCCTGGGCTGCCGTATTGTAGATCCAGGGCTCGGCCACGCGCTTGAGGCGCCAGCCTTTGGCAATCCTGTCGAGCTGTCGCTGCGCACCTTCGCCATCCGAACCCGCCGCAATGATCGTGGCATAGGGGCGCCCTTCGATGCGTCCGAGGACGGGGTAATAGCAACGGTCGAACATCTCTTTCATCGCGCCGCTCATGCTGGCCAGATTCTCCGGACAGCAGAACAGATATCCGCCCGCCGACAGCAAATCCTCCGGCTCCGTTTCCTCGGCGCGCAGCAGACAGGCATTCTCGCCCGCACCGTGCGCTGCCGAACGCGCCAATTGCTCGCTTGTGTGTGTACGGCTGTGCCAGATGATCAGAAGCGGTGGGGAAGCCATGCGCGCACCTTCGCCCGCGCCTGTCGATTGTCAATCCGCACTGCTTCCACCTGCCGCCGACCTGCGGTATTGCGCGCACCATGGCATCCCAGGCCCTTTCCCACGTATTCGGCGTCGCGGCTTCGCTGACCGGTCGCGCCTGGCGTTGGCGCGGCGGCAATATGCAGCTTGGTGCACAGCAGCAGTTGGGAGACGACATTGTCCGCCAATTGCTGTTGTCGCGCGGCGTTGCTCCCGACGACATCGAGCGGCATCGCGTGCCGACCTTGCGCAACTTTCTGCCCGATCCGTCGCGTTTCCGCGACATGGACGTCGCAGCCGATCGTCTGGCGCAGGCGGTCATCGCCGGCGAGAAAATCACCATCTACGGCGATTACGACGTCGATGGTGCAACCAGTTCGGCTCTGTTGATCAGGCTGCTGCGCGATCTCGGCATCGAGGCGGGTTATTACATTCCCGACCGCCTGCTCGAAGGTTACGGCCCCTCGGGCGAGGCACTGGTAAAACTCGGCCAGTCGGGCTCCAGCCTGATCGTCACGGTGGATTGCGGTGCGATGGCGCATGAAGCGTTGGCGATGGCGCATGATGCCGGCGTCGACGTGATCGTGGTCGACCACCACAAATGCGCCGCAGAGCTTCCGCGCACCGTGGCGCTGGTCAATCCCAACCGGCTGGACGAGGAAGACGATGCCGCCGCGCACGGTCATCTCGCCGCGGTCGGTGTGGCTTTTCTTCTGGCCATCGCCCTCGTCCGCACGCTGCGCGAACGCGGCTATTTTGCCGATCGGCGCGAGCCCGACCTGCTGGCGCTGCTCGATGTCGTCGCCTTGGGGACAGTGGCCGATGTCGCTGCGCTGCACGGCCTGAACCGCGCTTTCGTCGCGCAGGGCCTCAAGGTCATGGCGCGCCGCGACAATATCGGCATGGCGGCGCTCATCGATGCCAGCCGGCTGAAACGCTCGCCCGCCTGTTCGGACCTCGGCTTCGCGCTCGGTCCGCGAATCAATGCCGGAGGCCGGGTTGGCGAATCGACACTGGGGGTGCGCCTGCTGACGACGTGCGATCCGGAAGAGGCGCGCGAGATCGCTGCGCAATTATCCACGCTCAACGAAGAACGCCGCGCTATCGAGGCGGAAGTGCAGGAAGCCGCCGAAGCACAGCTCGCCTCGCAGCACAATCGTGCGGTGCACCTCGTTGCGGGTGAAGGTTGGCACCCCGGGGTAATCGGGATCGTGGCCGGACGGATCAAGGAAAAGACCGGCAAGCCTTCGCTGGTGATCGCACTCGATGGTGACACGGGCAAGGGCTCGGGCCGGTCGATCGCAGGTGTCGACCTGGGCGCAGCGATCATCCGCGCGCGCGACGAGGGTCTGCTGGTTGCAGGCGGAGGCCATGCCATGGCGGCAGGGCTCACCGTCTCTGCCGACAGGATCGATGCCTTGGCCGAATGGCTCGACAGCACGCTCGAAGCGCAGGTAGCGCGGGCCTCGGCCAGTCGCGAAATGGCCCTCGACCTCGCAGTGGCTCCGGGTGGCCTCACTCCCGAACTGGTCGAATCGCTCGAAGCTGCGGGGCCCTACGGTGTCGGCTGGCCCGGCCCGCGCGTCGCGGTCGGCCCAGTGAGGCTCGTTAAATGTGATATCGTGGGCACCGATCACGTGCGACTGATCGCGGCGGGGGATGACGGCAAGAGCTTCAAGGGGATCGCCTTTCGTGCCGCCGAAAGCGACATGGGTCAGGCCTTGCTCCACGGATCACGGGGGCGCCGCCTATGGTTGGCCGGACGGGTAAAGATCGACGATTGGGGCAGCCGGCCGCAGGCGGAATTGCACCTCGAGGACGCTGCCTGGGCCGATTGACGATTTTGCGTGCAATCGAGGGTTGACGGCCCGCAGCCCCGCGCCTAATTGGCCCGCCACGCCACCGACCCGCAACGCGGGTGTGGCCCGTTCGTCTAGCGGTTAGGACGCGGCCCTTTCACGGCTGAAACACGGGTTCGATTCCCGTACGGGTCACCACGGTGGCGGTATTGCTTCGGCAATCCGCACAAAGTGCCACGGATGTGGCCCGTTCGTCTAGCGGTTAGGACGCGGCCCTTTCACGGCTGAAACACGGGTTCGATTCCCGTACGGGTCACCACTTTCTGACAATCGGGAAAACCGGCTGGCGCGCTCGACCGCGCCCCGCTAAGCCGCGCGGCAATGAGCGAGCGCAGCTTCCCCTGGCACGGATTCGCCCTGGCGGTCGTCGCCTGCATCATCATCGCCATTCTCGGCGTCGATCTGGGCTATGTCGCCCTCGTGTTGATCGTGTGGCTCGGGTCGCTTTACCTTGTCACCGCCCGTCCGGAAGAAACCCGGCCCGCCCCTGCAGGCCCTGCCTTCACCCGCGACAACATGGCCGACTTGTTCGAGCATTCCGAAACCCCCGTCGTCATCACCGAACGCGACCGGGTGATCATTGCCAATCTGTCGGCCCGCAAGCTGCTGGGCGGACACATCGTCGGGCAGGACGTACGCATGGCGTTGCGACAGCCCGAAGCGATCCGCCTGCTCGGCCGCGAAGCCGATGGTGCCGTGATCGTTCGCGGACTCGCGCGGCGCACGGACATCTGGCGGATCAACCGCAAGACGCTTCCGGGCGAACTCGCGGTAATCGAATTCGTCAACCGCACCGCAGAAGCCGACATCGCACGTGCACACACCGATTTCGTCGCCAATGCCAGTCACGAACTGCGCACGCCGCTGGCCTCGATCATTGGCTATGTCGAAACCCTGCGCGAAGACGTCGAGAGCCTCGAGCCGAAGATGGCCGACAAGTTCCTCGGTACCATCCAGCGCGAAGCCAAGCGGTTGCAGGAGTTGGTCAGCGACCTGATGTCGCTCTCCCGGATCGAAGCGGAAAAGCACGACCTGCCCGAATCGACGCTGGAATTTTCCCGGCTTGTGGAACGCGCAGCGCATGATGCGGCCAATGGCCACTCTGCCGAACTGCTCGATTTCGAGGCCGCGGGCGAATTCACGGTTCGCGGAGACCGCCAGCAACTGGAACAGCTGGTACGCAATCTCGTCGACAACGGCTTCAAGTACGGTGCTTCGGGCGAACCGGTCACGGTCCGGATCCACCCCAAGGGGCAGGGACGTTTGCGGCTTACGGTAAGCGATCGCGGCGAAGGCATCTCACCCGAACACATTCCGCACCTGACCCGGCGCTTTTACCGGACCGACCCCGGGCGCAGCCGCGCCTCTGGCGGGACCGGGCTCGGATTGGCGATCGTCAAGCATATCGTCGAGCGCCACCGCGGACGGCTCGACATCGACAGCACGCTTGGCGAAGGGACCCGCGTCACTGTTACGCTGCCCGTCGAAAAGGACGAAGGTCAGGACTAAAACTCGAGTATGGCTGGACGCTGCAAAGCGGTCTGCGTGGTCATACGGATGCGAACAAAGTGTCACATAACCGAAATATGACGGTCATAGTGGCGTCGCCGGAACGTAACCCAATCTCAACCGGATTCGCATCGATGCATCGCACCACGCGCCTCTCGCTGATGGCCGCCGCCCTTTCCTGCACCATGAGCACGCCGCTGCTTGCTCAGGACGTGACCCTGCCCGCCGACGAGCTGGCCGCCATGCGCGCGCAGCTTGCGGCGATGAACGCGCGTATCGACCAACTCGAAGGCGAACTGGCCGCGACCAAGGCCGAAGCGGCCGAGGCCGGACAGGTCGTTGATGCGCCCGCCCCCGCTGCAGATAGCGAGCCGGTTTCAAAGCTTGCCAAATCGGATGGGTGGAGCTTCAAGCCGCGCGGCCGACTGATGTTCGATGCCGGCTTCACCAATGCGCCCGATTCGACCGGAGCAAGCGACGGTTTCGGCAATGAAGTGCGCAGGGCCCGTCTCGGCGCGTCGGGGGATATGCCCGGCGGCTTTGGCTACAAGTTCGAGGTCGATTTCGCAGGAAACGAGATTTCGGTCGCCGACGCGATCCTGAGCTATGAGAACGGTCCGATCGAAATCGCCATCGGTCAGCACAACAATTTCCAGTCGCTCGAAGAATTGACCAGCAGCCTCCACACGACGTTCATCGAACGCGCTGCATTTACCGATGCATTCGGCTTCGAGCGTCGCCTCGGCGCATCGGTCACCTACGCCCGCGGCGGCGTTCTCGCCCAGGCAGGAGTATTCACCGACAATCTCGAAGATACCGACAGCAAGAATCGCGGCGCGGATGCGCGTATCGTGTTCGTGCCCAAGGCCGGTGACACCCAGCTGCATTTCGGCGGCTCGTTTCACTATAACGATCTCGACGATCCAGCCGCCCAACTGCGCTATCGCCAACGTCCGCTGGTCCATTTCACCTCGCAGCGCTTCATCGACACGCGCAGCATGGGGGCGAACAGCGAAACCGGTTACGGGCTCGAGGCGGCCGCGATCGCAGGGCGTTTCCACGCAGCGGCCGAGGGCTACTGGCAGTCGGTCGACATGCCCGGTGTTGCCGACGACCCCAGCTTTTTCGGCGGCTATGTCGAGGCGGGTGTATTCCTGACCGATGACACGCGCGGCTATAAGGGCGGCAAGTTCGACCGCACCAAGCCCTCCAGCCCGGTTGGCGAAGGGGGCATCGGATCGGTCCAGTTCACTCTGCGCTACGATCACCTCGACCTCAACGACGCGGGCATAGTGGGTGGACGCCAGGCCGGCTATTTCGCGGCGCTGGTCTGGAAACCGACCGACTATACCGCGCTGATGCTCAACTACGGCCGCCTTCAGTATACGGACGCGATCCTTCCGACCGCCGGCGGCGACACATCCTATGGCGTCGATGCGATCGGCATGCGCGCCCAGATCGACTTCTAGGGCCAGCTCCACGAAGCCGAAAACGGACCTTCAACTTTCCCGGTCAATTTTTTGTCGCAACCATGTAACATTGAGGCGCTTTTGCGCCGCTAGCTACACATCCAAGGGGCTTATCATGACCAAGACCAAATCCCTCATCTTCGCTGCGGTTTCGGCAGCGGCTCTCGCAGCTTGCGGCGGCAATGGCGCCGACGGCGGTTCGCGCGATTCGATCCGCGCGGTCGGCTCGTCGACCGTCTTCCCCTTCGCCAAGGCGGTTTCGGAAGCGTTCGTCCGTGCCCAGCCCGATTTCCGTTCGCCGATCATCGAATCGACCGGCACTGGCGGCGGCATGAAGCTGTTCTGTGCAGGGCTTGGAGCCGACACGCCCGACATGACGCATGCGTCGCGCCGCATGAAGGCAAGCGAATATGCCGACTGCCAGGCCAATGGCGTCACCGACGTGATCGAGATCCAGGTCGGGCTCGACGGCATTGCGTTCGCGTCGGCCAAGGGTGGCATCAGCATGAGCCTGACCCCCAAGCAGGTTTACGAAGCGCTGGCTGCTTCGCCCTATGGTGGTGAGCAAACCAACAAGACCTGGTCGGACGTCGATCCCTCGCTGCCCGACCAGCCCATCCTCGTCTACGGTCCCCCAAGCACCTCGGGTACGCGCGACGCGCTGAAGGAACTCGTCCTCGAGGCCGGTTGCGACACCAGCGACGAGATGAAGGCGCTGAAGGACAGCGACGAGGACCGCCACGCACGCCTGTGCACCGAAGTGCGTTCGGACGGCGCCTATGTCGATCAGGGCGAACAGGACAATCTCATCGTCCAGAAGATCGAGGGCAACCCCAACGCCGTAGGCGTGTTCGGCTACAGCTACCTCGAAGAGAATGCCGACAAGGTCCAGGGCCTGGAAATGAACGGCGTTGCCCCGACCTACGAGAACATCGCCAACTTCGACTATCCCGGCGCGCGTCCGCTCTACGTCTACGTCAAGAAGGCGCATCTCGACGCGATCCCGGGCCTCAAGGAATATCTGGTTCAGTGGACCAAGATGTGGGCGAAGGATGGTGATCTCGCCAAGATCGGCCTTGTCGCCTCGCCCGAGGACGTTATGGCGACCAACCAGAAAGCGGCCACCGAGTACACCACGCTCGACGGCGCACAGCTCAAGTAAGGTCTGAAAGCACTCTATGTCGCCAGCTATCCTGCTCCTCCTGGCCCTCGGGCTCGGGCTCGCCGGATGGTTGGCGGCCAGAGCGCGCGCATGGGCCTTCCGGCGCGAGAGCGCCGATGGCCGCCTGCGCAGCCTTCCCAGCTACCATGCGTGGTACGTCGCGCTGTGGATCGTGCTGCCGATGGTGGCCTTCATCGCATTGTGGAGTTCGATCGCCCCCGGTCTGGTGACGCAGCAAGTGCTCGCCAGTCCCGCCGCGGCCGAGCTCCCTGCGTTCGGCTTCCAGCGTCAGACCATCCTCAACGAAGCACGCGCAGTCGCGTCGGGCTCGGCATCGGCGGTGTTCAATCCGCAGGCCTCGGCGCTCGTCGAACCCTATCGCGACGCGCTGTCCTACTACAACACGATCGGCATCGTCGTCGCGCTGCTGATTGCCTTCCTCGCTGGCGCCTATGCCTTCCTTCGGCTGAAGCCCGATTTCGCGGCGCGCAGCAAGGTCGAACGGATGGTCATGGCCATCCTGCTCGGTGCATCGCTGGTCGCCATCCTGACGACCATCGGCATCCTCGCCAGCCTCGTATTCGAGACCGTCCGGTTCTTCGGCATGGTCTCTCCGCTCGATTTCCTTTTCGGAACGCATTGGGGCCCCGACCCCATGTCGAATCCGGACAATCCCGACGGCAGCCGCTACGGTGCGGTTCCCCTGTTCTGGGGCACGTTGTTCATCGGGGCGATCATCGCGATGATCGTCGCCATCCCGCTGGGCCTGATGAGCGCAATCTACCTTACGCAATATGCCAACCCGGCGCTGCGCAAGTGGATCAAACCCGCGCTCGAGATCCTCGCGGGTGTCCCGACCGTGGTCTATGGCTATTTCGCCGCCCTGACGATCGCCCCGGCGATCCGCGATCTCGCGCTGAGCCTGGGCGTTTCCAACCCGTCGAGCGAGAGCGCGCTGGCCGCTGGCCTCGTCATGGGCGTGATGATCATTCCCTTCGTTTCCTCGATGGCCGACGATTCGATCACCGCGGTGCCCGGGGCAATGCGCGATGGCAGCCTCGCCATGGGGGCAACGCGTTCGGAAACCATCAAGCGGGTCATGATCCCTGCCGCCCTGCCCGGCATCGTCGCCGGCATCATGCTGGCGATCAGCCGCGCGATCGGCGAAACCATGATCGTCGTCATGGCCGCCTCGACCGCGGCGAACCTGTCGGGCAACCCGCTCGAGGCGATGACCACGGTCACCGTGCAGATCGTCGCCATGCTGACCGGCGAAGGCAGTTTCGACCATCCCGCGACTCTCAGTGCCTTCGCGCTGGGTTTCGTCCTCTTCATGGTGACGCTCGGGCTGAACTTCGTCGCCCTGCGCGTCGTCAAAAGGTATCGCGAAGCATATGAGTGAGCGTATCGCCCCCACGCGCACGCCCGCATTCGAGGCTCGCCTGAAGAAGCGTTACGCTTCCGAACGGCGGTTCCGCGCGCTCGGCCTGTCGGCCATCCTGTTCTCCATTGCCGTGCTGGTGTTCCTGCTCGGTACGATGACCTTCAATGGCATCGGCGGCTTCCAGCGCGTCGAGATGCAGGTCTCGATCGACTTCACGCAGGCGGGAATTGCGACCGCGGCCGCAGATGTGCAGCCATCGGATGCGCTCGCCTCGCTCGAAGCGCAGGGGCTGCGCGACGTGGTCGGATACTTCGCGCAGGAAGAGCTGGGCGAAGAAGCGGCCGAGGAACTCGGCGCGCAGGCATGGCGCGACGTCGCCGCAGCAGTGATCGCCGATCCCGCAATGCTGCAGCGCGAGGAAAGCTTCTGGCTGCCTGCCACCGCCAACCTCGCATCCGGCTATGAGGGCGAAGGTTCGCCTGAGATGCGCGCTTTGGCGGCGAAGCTCTACGAACAGGGACGCCTGGCGAAGAACTTCGACCCCGGTTTCCTCAGCCGGTCGGATGCGACCAATCCGCAGCAGGTCGGGATCTGGGGTGCGCTCAAGGGTTCGCTGCTGACCATGGTCATCACCCTTCTGCTGGCCTTCCCGATCGGTGTGCTCGCCGCGCTCTACCTTGAGGAATACGCGCCGAAGAACCGGTGGACCAACCTGATCGAACTGTCGATCAACAATCTTGCAGCGGTTCCCTCGATCATCTTTGGCCTGCTCGGTCTCGCGGTGTTCCTGACCATTTTCCCCAACCTGCGCTCCGCCCCGATCATCGGCGGCATGACGCTGGCCCTGATGACCATGCCGGTCATCGTCATTGCCGGCCGCAATGCGATCAAGGCGGTACCGCCCAGCATTCGCGACGGTGCACTGGCGGTGGGTGCATCGCCGGTGCAGGTGGTGTTCCACCACGTGCTTCCACTTGCCCTGCCCGGCATCCTGACCGGCACGATCATCGGCATGGCACGCGCGCTCGGCGAAACCGCCCCGCTGCTGATGATCGGCATGCGCGCCTTCGTGGCCACCCCGCCCGACGGCTTCACATCGCCCGCGACCGTGCTGCCGATGCAGATTTTCCTGTGGTCCGATGAAATCGACCGCGGATTCGTGGAACGCACCAGCGCGGCGATCATCGTGCTATTGCTGTTCCTGCTCGTGATGAACGGGCTCGCCATCTACCTGCGTAACAAGTTCGAGAAAACCTGGTGACCGTAGTCCACGACAACCTCGAGAAAACCGAAGCCAAGATGAGCGCCGAAGCGGTCTCCGTATTCTACGGCGACAAGAAGGCGATCAACGAGGTCTCGATCGACATTCCGACCGAATATGTGACCGCCTTCATCGGCCCCTCGGGCTGCGGAAAATCGACTTTCCTGCGCACGCTCAATCGCATGAACGACACGATCCCTTCGGCCCGGGTCGAGGGATGCATCAAGCTCGACGGCGACGACATCTATGCCTCGGGCATGGACGTGGTCCAGTTGCGGGCACGCGTGGGAATGGTGTTCCAGAAGCCCAACCCCTTCCCCAAATCGATCTACGAGAACATTGCCTACGGTCCCAAGATCCACGGCCTCGCCGAGAGCAAGGACGAACTCGACGCGATCGTCGAACGTTCGCTCAAGCGCGCTGGGCTTTGGGAAGAGGTCAAGGACCGCCTACAGGACAGCGGCACGGCACTCTCCGGCGGCCAGCAGCAGCGCCTGTGTATCGCGCGCGCTATCGCGGTCGACCCCGAAGTCATTCTGATGGACGAGCCCTGTTCGGCGCTTGATCCGATCGCCACCGCGAAGATCGAGGAACTGATCGCCGAGCTCAATGGCCGCTATGCCATCGTGATCGTGACCCACTCGATGCAGCAGGCCGCGCGCGTCAGCCAGCGCACCGCCTTTTTCCACCTCGGGAAAATGGTGGAATATGGCCGCACGTCCGATATCTTCACCAATCCGCTTGAGCAGCGCACCCAGGATTACATCACGGGTCGCTACGGTTAAGGCTATGAATTCGATGCAGGAACATACCGTCAAGGCATTCGACGAGGACATCACGCGCCTCCGCGGACTGATCGCCGAAATGGGCGGCCTTTCCGAAGCCGCCATCGCACAGTCGCTGGAAGCGCTCATCAAGGGCGATGACGAACTGGCCGACCGCGTGGTCAAGGGCGACAAGAAGATCGACGCGCTCGAAAGCGAGATCGACAAGCTCGCAGTGCGCATCATCGCACTACGCGCGCCCATGGCGGACGACTTGCGCGAAGTCATCGCCGCGCTGAAGATTGCGGGCGTGGTCGAGCGGATCGGCGACTATTCGAAGAACATCGCCAAGGCGAGCAAGGAAATCGGCGGGAATCGGAAGCAGTTCGAACCGCTTACCCTGCTGCCGGCAATGGCCGAAGTTGCCGCGGAGATGGTGCATGACGTGCTCACGGCCTATGCCGCGCGCGATGCCGAACTGGCGCGCGAGGTGATTGCCACCGACGAGAAGGTCGACGCTTTCTACAATTCGATCTTCCGAAACCTTGTCAGCCACATGGTCGAAAACCCCTCGACCATCTCGAGCGCGGCACAGATGCTGTTCGTTGCGCGCAATCTCGAGCGGATCGGCGACCATGCGACGAATGTGGCGGAAATGGTGCACTTCGCGGCAACCGGGACTTATCCGCTCGACGAGGACGGTTGACACAAAACTGTAGTGCGAGGGTCATAAAGCCGTGTCGACCGAGGTTGGAAATTCCCGGAAAGGCAAGGACTTGCACGCCGCCAAACTGTTGCTGGTAGAGGACGACCCCGCTCTCTCCGAACTGCTCGAGTACCGTTTCACCAACGAGGGCTATCACGTTCGCACGACTGCGGATGGCGACGAAGCGCTCTTGCTTGCCTCGGAAGACGTACCCGACCTCGTCATCCTCGACTGGATGATCGAGGGCACAAGCGGGATCGAGGTCTGTCGCCGCCTGCGCCGCGACAAGGACACCGCGCATGTCCCGATCATCATGCTGACCGCGCGCGAGGCCGAGGACGATCGCGTTCGCGGGCTCGACACCGGGGCCGACGATTACCTGACCAAGCCCTTCTCTCCCCGTGAACTGCTCGCGCGGGTCGCCGCGGTGATGCGCCGCATCCGACCTGCGCTGGCGGGCGAAAGCATCGAGGTGGGGGACATCACGCTTGATCCCGTGGCCCACAAGGTCACCCGCCGCGGCCGCACGCTGCAGCTCGGCCCGACCGAATACCGCCTGCTCAAATTCTTCATGGAGAGCCCAGGGCGTGTCTTCAGCCGCGGGCAGCTGCTCGATGGTGTTTGGGGGACCGAGAGCGAGATCGAACTGCGCACGGTCGATGTGCATATCCGTCGCCTGCGCAAGGCAATCGAGATCGAAGGCGCCAAGGATCCGGTGCGCACCGTCCGCAGCGCGGGCTATTCGCTCGAAGCCTGATTTACCGGCAGACGCTGTTCCAGCGTGCGCTCATGTCGAAATGGAAATGGTCGGCGTGCGCAGCATTGTAATCGGGTGATAGCACGGTCGCGAAATTGCTGCAGGCACCGTCGCGCGCGGCTCGCAGGAAGGCCGCCTTGTCGCCGTCTCCATCCCAGTCGCGCAGCACGCTGATCCGCGTTCCATCCGCCAGGACGAAACCCGCAATATCGATGGCATTCGCAGTGGCGTGCTCGCTCCAGGCACCGCTGCCGCGTCCGTAGAGGCGGCGGCAGGAATAGGCGCCAAGATGTTCAATCACCTCGATTTTTGATCCGAACATTCGTTCGGCCTCGGGGTTCAGAACGTCGCGCTCCCACAGGAACATTCCCGCAGCAGTCGCGCATGTTACGGGAGGGGTCGATGGGCTCAGCGGATAGTCGCCGAGACGGGTGCGATCCTCGCGGCGACATGCGCCCTCGCCTGCGGGTTCGAGCACGTCGTGTGCCACGGCACTGCGGTCAAGCACGGCGCGGCATTCGGCAACGTCGTCGCGCAACGCATTCAGCTTGCTGGCTGTCGCCCAGCCCACCGGATCACGCAAATCGAGCGGCGCCCAGGGGTTGTGTTGGGGATGCTGTGCCAGCCAGGTGCGGGCAGCCAGCAGCAGTCCGGACAATACGAGCAGGAGCACGACGCGGCGATCGCCTTCGAAGCGTCCGATCCGGCGCGACAATCTGCGGTTCAAAATTCGGTCCCCAGCAACTCGCCGAGCACCAGCACGGCTATCACAAGGAACAGCGCGCCAATCCCGCGATCGATCCAGCGACGCGTGGCGGCGCGTTCCATTGCCCGGGCCAGCCTCTGCCCCGCCCCGATGTAAAGTGCTCCTACGGGCAGGTCGATCAGCAGCGCGACCGGTGCCAGCATGGCTATCTGCGGGACGATCGGGACCGAGGCATCGACGAAAGGCGGGATGATCGCGATCATGTAGATCACCGACTTGGGATTGCCGATTGCGATCAGTATGCCATCGCGGAACGCATGACGCGACGGCTCGCGCGGGGGTTTTGCAGTGTTCTGGTCGGGTTGGAAGCTGTGCCGGATGGCCTGCAGCCCAAGCCATGCGAGATAGGCGATGCCTGCGAATGCCAGCAGGCGGAAGGCCAGCGGATATGTCTCGGCCAGCGTTCCCAGACCGAGGGCGACGAAGAGCCACCACAGCAGATAGCCGATCTGCATGCCCAGCAGCGCCGCCCAGCCCGAACGTGCGCCGCGCCAGATCGCCTGCCCCATGACGAACATCATCGACTGGCCCGGCACGAGGCTGGTGGTCGCGGTCACCAGCGCGAATGCGGCGAGTCTCTCGGCCTCGATCATCGCGCCGCGCTCTAATGGAAGTCGCGGCTCGGGGGAATGATGCGGACGTCGCGCGGATGTCCGCCCGAATTCGGACCGAACCACCCGCACTCGCGATTGCCCGGCGGCGGTTCCTCCCACGGTTCGACCGGTCGATAGGGATCGGCAGCACCCTCACGCAGATTGTCGCGCGGGTTGAACTTGTCGGGCAGCGGGGAGGTCACATGGTCCGCGCGCGCCACCGGCGCATTCAGCATGTCGTCGGACAGCCGGTACAGCTGGTGCGTCGCATCTTCCATGTGATGCGCAATGACGTGGATCACCTCGTCATCGTACTCCACCCGCCCGCGCACCTCCATCAACCGTGCGCCCATTACCACCCGGCGCTGCTTCTCCTTGAGGTCGGGCCAGACGACGAGGTTGATGACCCCGCTCTCGTCCTCGAGCGTTATGAAGCACACTCCCTTCGCGCTGCCCGGTCGCTGGCGGATCAACACCACGCCCGCCACATGGACCATCGAACGGAATTTGCGATCGCGCAGGTCGCAGGCGCGCACGAAGCCGCGTTCGGCCAGGCTCGCGCGCAGGAAGGCCATCGGATGCGCTTTCAGGCTGAGGCGCGTGGTCTGGTAATCGGCCACCACCTCCTCGCTCAGCGGCATTGCCGGGAGTTGCGTCTGGGCGACTTCGGCACCTTCGTCGCGCGCCGCAGCAGCGGCGAACAGCGGCAGGTCCGCCCCGCCGACGATGCTGCGCGCCTGCCACAGCGCCTGGCGCCGCGACAGTTCGATCGACCCGAAGCAGTCGGCGCTGGCAAGCCGCTCGACATGCGCAGGCGCGATGCGGGCACGATCCCGCAATGCCGTGACGTCGGTGTACTCCCCCCGCTCCTCGCGTTCGGTGATCAGTCGGGCGGCGGCGGCCTCGGGCAGGCCATCGACCTGCCGCAATCCGAGCCGCAGCGCGATATGCCGGTCCTGCCGTCCCCGATCATCGGATGGATTCTGCACGATCTCGTCATCGGTCGCGAGCGGTTCGAGCGTGCAGTTCCATTGCGAATGATTGACGTCGGTGGGCAGCACCACGACGCCATGTTCGCGGGCGTCGCGGACGATCTGTGCCGGAGCGTAGAAACCCATCGGCTGCGAATTGAGGAGAGCGCAGCCGAAGGCTGCGGGGAAGTGGCATTTCAACCAGCTCGATACGTAGACGAGATGCGCGAAGCTGGCCGCGTGGCTTTCGGGAAAGCCGTATTCGCCGAAGCCGCGGATCTGGTTGAAGCAGCGCTGCGCGAAATCGCGATCGTAGCCGCGCCCGACCATGCGTTCGACCATCATGTCCTGCAATTCATCGACCATCCCGCGGCTGCGGAAGGTGGCCATCGCCTTGCGCAGCCGGTTCGCCTCGAGCGAGGAGAATTTCGCCGCATCGAGCGCGATCTTCATCGCCTGTTCCTGGAAGATCGGGACCCCCAAAGTGCGTCCGAGAATGCTCGACAGCTCGTCGGGCGGCCCGTGTCGCGGGCTCGGCGCGGGGATTACCACGGGCTCGACTCCGCGCCGCCGCTTGAGATAGGGATGCACCATGTCGCCCTGGATCGGCCCGGGACGCACGATCGCGACCTGGATTACGAGGTCGTAGAATTCGCGCGGGCGCAACCGCGGCAGCATGTTCATCTGCGCACGGCTCTCGACCTGGAACACGCCCAGCGAATCCCCCTTGCGCAACATCGCATAGGTTTCGGGATCCTCGCGCGGGACCGCCGCCAGGGTCAGCGTGCGGCCGTGATGCTCGTCGACCAGGTCGAGACATTTGCGGATGCAGGTCAGCATGCCCAGCGCGAGCACATCGACCTTGAGGATGCCCAGTGCCTCGATATCGTCCTTGTCCCATTCGATGAAACTGCGTTCGGGCATCGCCCCATTGCCGATCGGCACGGTTTCGGTGAGCGCCCCTTCGGTGAGGATGAAACCGCCGACATGCTGGGACAAATGTCGCGGCATGCCAATCATTTGCTCGGTCAGCTTGAGAACGCGGCGCAAGTGTGGATCGGACACGTCCATCCCCGTTTCCGCGGCGTGCTTCTCGCTGATCTCGCGCCCCCAGCCCCCCCATACGGTCTTGGCCAGCGCGGCGGTGACATCCTCGGTCAGCCCCATCGCCTTGCCCACCTCGCGGATCGCCATGCGTGGGCGATAGTGTATCACCGTGGCGCACAGTCCGGCGCGGTGGCGGCCATATTTGCGATAGATGTACTGGATCACCTCCTCGCGCCGCTCATGCTCGAAATCGACGTCGATATCGGGCGGCTCCTTGCGTTCTTCCGAGATGAAGCGGTCGAACAGCAATGCGTGCTTGGCCGGGTCGACATTGGTGATGCCGAGGCAATAGCACACCGCCGAATTGGCCGCGCTGCCGCGTCCCTGGCACAGGATCGGCGGATCGACCCCGCGGGCGTAGTCGACGATATCCTTGATCGTGAGGAAATAGCGCGCCAGATCGAGCTTGCCGATCAGCGCCAGCTCGCGTTCGAGCGTTTCGCGCACGCCTTCGGGTACGCCGCCGGGATAGCGCCAGGCTGCCCCCTTCCATGTCTCCGCCGTGAGGAACTGCTGCGGGTTCTGCCCGTCGGGATGGATCTCCTCGGGATATTCATAGGCCAGTTCGTCGAGACTGAAATCGCAATTGTCGGCCAATGCACGCGTTGCGGCGATGGCATGCGGCCAGCGCTCGAACAGCCGCACCATCGTTTCGGGCGGCTTGAGATAACGTTCGCCATTGCCATGCAGCAAGTGACCTGCCGCGGCGACCGTGGTCTTGTGACGGATCGCGGTCATCACGTCCTGCAACGGCCGCCGGTCGGGCGTGGCGTAGTGGACGTCGTTGGTCGCGAGGATCGACAGGCCGTGTTCGCGCGCGAGCGTATCGAGCCGCTCGATCCGCGCGATGTCGTTCTCGGAATAGAGGAAAGCCGCCCCGAGATGGCGCAGCGTGGGAAGCAACACGACAAGATGCGGCAGGAGTTCTTCGAACGAGCCGGTGATGTCACGCGAAGAAGCAGGCGCAGCGCGCGAACGATCCTCCGTCTCCAGTTCCGTCTCTTCGCACGGCTCCCGCGCCGGAAAGGCGACCACATTGCTCTCCACCTCCACGGTAAAGCGCTGATCGAGATCGCGAGGTGGCAGCAGCACCAGTTGCACGCCTTCGCCATGCACAGCGAGCATGGCGAGGCTGATGTCGCAGGCGCCCTTTTCCTGCCACTCGCCATCGAGCGTGCGCATCCGCCCCGCGGAAATCAGCCGGCATAGCCGCCCATAGGCCGCGCGATCGCGCGGATAGGCGAGGAAGCACAGCCCCTCGACCGTTTCTATCCTGCAACCGATAAGTGGCTTGAGTTTAAGGGTTTTCGATTCCGTATGCAGCCGGACCACACCGGCCATCGTATTGGCATCGGCGATCCCGATCGCATCGTAGCCGAGCGCGCGGGCCTGCAGCGCGAGATCGACCGCATCGGACGCGCCGCGCAGGAAGCTGAAGCACGAGAGGATGCCCAGCTCGACATAGGGCGCGCGCGTCGGCGGCGAAATGTCCGCCGGATCGAGTTCGATCGTGCGCTTGGGAATCTGGAGGTCGTTCTCGGGCATGGGTTCACCCGGTCAATTCCGAAAGCCGCTCCCTCACCGCGGCAAGGTCCGCATCGAACAGCCGCGCCTGTTCCTCGCGCGCCGCGCCGTCGAGCCGCAACAGATAGGACGGATGCGCGGTGACCCACAGTTCGCTGCCATCTTCCAGCGCAATCGGCGCCCCGCGCACACGCGAAATGCTGACCGTCTTGCCCAGCATGCCGCGTGCCGCGCTCGCTCCCATGGCCAGCACCAGCTTGGGCTGCACGATCGCCCGCTCGCTCTCGATCCACCAACGGCATATGTCGATCTCTTTCGCGCCCGGATTCTGGTGCAGCCGTCGCTTGCCGCGCTGGACATATTTGAAATGCTTCACCGCATTGGTGACATAGGCGGCGCGGCGATCGATCCCGACCTTTTCGAGATGCACGTCGAGCAATTGCCCGGCGGGACCGACGAAGGGGCGCCCCGACAGATCCTCCTGGTCCCCTGGTTGTTCGCCCACGATCATAAGCGCCGCATCCTGCGGGCCCTCGCCCATCACCGCGTGGTTGTCGAGCTGGCCGATCGGACACTTGCGGCAGGCATGGATCGCCCGGTCGATCGCTTCCAGCGTATCGGGCCGGTCCTCCAGCTCGTCATCGAACAGCGACTTGCCCTTGTCGACCATCTGCGCCTCGCGCTGCTGTGCGCCCGCCACCAACTGCGGGATAAGCGCGGCCTCGGGCATGTTCTTCCAGTATTTGCGCGGCATTTCCTTGAGCATCGCACCTACCTTCAGCCGCGCGGGGTTGAAGATCGAGGCATAGTAGCTGCGCCACAATTCCTCCGTCGGATCGCCCTGTGGCGCATCCGAACGCTGCGCGGGCGGGCCTTCGGACATGGTCTCGCCATCCCAGTGGAGCGATCCACGCGGTGTCAGGATCGACCAGCGCATGTTCGCGAACCGCCGCATGAAGAAACCCGCATTGGCGCGCAGGATATGGTGTTCGGGTTCGAACCAGGCGACGTAATGCTCGCCCCCCGCCCCATCGCCGCCCGTGTCGTCCTCTTCCTCCTCGACCAGGCGGAAGCGCACGAAGGCGTGCATCTTGTGGCTGTCGCGGCGCACGTTCTTGGCCAGCTCCTCCACCCGCCGCACATCGGGATCGGCCTTGTCTTCCATCATCCGCCCGTTCGCCTGCAAACGCCACAGCAGCCGGTAGAGCAGCGCGAAGCGTTCGGGATCGGAATGGAGGATGGCGTTGCGCGCCAGCGTCACGAAGCGCTTGCTCGCCCGCACCGCCCGGGCATCGGCCGGCGGAACCGGTGCCCGCCGCTCGCCCCCGGGGAAGGCAGCGGAGGAGGATGCGGCGAACAGATCCCCGCTGCCGCCGGGTTCGATCCAGGCCACCCGGTCGGGCGGGACCTCGCATTGCACCAGCGCACGCGCGCGTTCGCGCCAGAACTCGAAATCGTCCGGCTCGGGCAAATTGACCACGTAATAGGTCCCCAGCCTGACATGCTGCAGCGCGGTCATGCCGCGAACAGTTCCAACTGCTCGGTCTTGGGCGCGAGCAGGCTGCGCAAATCGGCGCGATCGGTCAGCAGCACCGGGCGCCAATCCAATGTGCAGATGAACGGCCGGACCTTGGTCACCGACTGGGTCAGCCGCGCAACATCGTCCAGACGCAACGCCCGGTGACGACGGCTGGCGAGGATCTTGCCCACCGCCTTCACCCCCAGCCCGGGGACGCGCAGCAATTGTTCCTTGGTGGCGCGGTTGACGTCGACCGGAAACTGTTCGCGAAACTTGAGCGCCCAGGCGAGCTTGGGATCGATATCGAGCGGCAGGTTCCCATCCGCCTCGGTCGCCTGCATCACCTCGGCGGGCTTGTAACCGTAGAAACGCATCAGCCAGTCGGACTGGTACAGCCGGTGCTCGCGGATCAGCGGCGGGCGCTTGAGCGGCAGCACTGCGCTGGCATCGGGGATCGGCGAGAAAGCGCTGTAATAGACGCGGCGCAGGCGGAAACTGTCGTACAGCCGGCTGGCCTTGCCGACGATATCGGCATCGGTCGCGGCATCGGCGCCGACGATCATCTGCGTCGACTGGCCCGCAGGGGCGAAGCGCGGCGCGTGTCTGAAGCGCTTGCGCGCATCCTTCAGTTCGCTGATGTCCTCCTTGACCTTGCCCATCGCGCCTTCGATCTGGCGCGCATCCTTGTCGGGCGCGAGCCGCGTCAGTCCGCTGTCGGTCGGCAGTTCGACATTGATCGACACGCGGTCGGCGTAAAGCCCGGCCTGATGAACGATCTCGGGGTCGGCCTCGGGGATGGTCTTGAGATGAATATAGCCGCGAAAATCGTGTTCTTCCCGTAGGATACGAGCGACTTCTACCATCTGCTCCATCGTGTGATCCGAGCTTTTCACAATGCCCGAGGAAAGAAACAGCCCCTCGATGTAATTGCGGCGGTAGAAGGACAGCGTGAGATCGACGACCTCTTGCGGGCTGAAGCGCGCGCGCGGCACGTTCGAGCTCTTCCGGTTCACGCAGTAATGGCAGTCGAACACGCAATGGTTGGTCAGCAGGATCTTGAGCAGCGAGATGCAGCGGCCATCGGGCGCATAAGCGTGGCAGATGCCCATTCCCTCGGTCGAGCCGATCCCGCCACGTCCATTGGGGCCGCCCATGCTGTTGCGCTTGGCGGTGCCCGAAGACGCGCAGGAGGCATCGTATTTCGCCGCATCGGCGAGAATCTCGAGCTTCTGCAGGATGGTTTGGGCAGTCATTCGTTCTTTATATGTTCTACTGCACCCGCTGCCAATGTCGAATGATGCATCGATGTTAATTCAGGCGCATAATCCCTGCAGGTACCAGTCGGGTGCGCCGCCGCGCCCGTCGCCGATAATGCCCTGCCGGTAGATCCAGTAGCGGCGTCCCTGCCCATCCTCGATCCGGTAATAGTCGCGCAGCCGCGCACCGCCGCGCTCGCGCCACCATTCGGGGGCGATCCGTTCGGGCCCCTCGACCCGGACGGCCTCGTGCACCTCGCCCCGCCAGCGGAAGCGTTGCGGATAGCCGTCGGGCGTTGCGTAGAGCACGGCGATCTTCTCCGCGCTGTCGAGCAGCTTGAGCGGGCGCGCATGGAACGCCAATTGCCCCTGCGAGGAAGGTTCGGGTTCGAGCGGCTTGCGCCAGCGCTGGGCGCGTTCGGGGATATGGCTGGCGAAGGGCACCGGGCGGCTGATCGCCTGCGCACCGAGCCGCACGGTCAGCCGGTCGATACAGGCCGCCAGCGAAGTGCCGTGCTCCTCGGCCGCGCTTTCGATATCGCCCTGCGCCAAGGCGAGAGGCTCGGCCCAACTTGCGCGCAGCCGCACCATCTCGATCCCGAAGCCGGCGTCGATGTCGTCGAGCCGTGCGGCGAACAGCCGCAGCATATGCGCCGGATCGCGCGTGGCTGCCGCCATTTCGAGACGTCGCACGACGACCTCGCCATCGACTCGCCACAGCCCCAGTTCGAGCCGCCGTGCACCCTGCCCCTGCCCCTCGAGCTCGCGGGCCATGTCCTGCGCGAGATCGGCGACCACCTGGTCGAGCAACTGACTGTGGCGGATCGGCTCCATCAGCCGGCGCTGGACCAGCGGCACCTGCTGCGCGATGACCGGCAGCAGCGGTTCGGGTACGCGGCCGAGCAGCTGGTCGCGCCGGATCAGCGGGTTGGCCGCGGGCGACTTGCGGTTGCGGAACCGCCGCTGGAGCGCGTCGCGCCCGATCGTGGTGATATCGCCCAGCCGCTTTAGCCCCAGACGGCGCAGCACGGTGACCACGTCCTGGTCGAGCCGCAGCGCGGCCACGGGCAGGTCGGACAATGCGCGCTCGATATCGTCATGGTGTTCGACGATCGTCCCGTCGGGCGCATGATGCGCCAGCGCCCAGGCCGCCCCGGCGGTGGGCGCGATCGCCATGCGCACCGCCAGTCGGCGACGGGCGAAGGCTTCGCGGACATCCTCGAGCAGCAGCCTCTCGCCGCCGAACAGATGCGGCACCGCGGTGACGTCGACCAGCAGGCCATCGGGTGCATCGAGCGCGGACCATGGCCCCCAGCGCTGCGCCCACAGCGCGAGTTGCTCGAGAAAGGCGAGATCGCCTGCGGGATCGGAAGGCGCGGTGGCGACGGCAGGACACAGCGTGCGCGCATCGGCGAGCATCATGCCGCGCTGCGCCCCCGCCGCGGCGGCGATCTGTGTGACCGCTTCGATCCGCGGGCCATGCGCCGTGTCCGAGATCAGCACCAGCGGCGCATCGGCGAGCGCGCGCGCCTGCTTACCCATCACCAGCCGCCAGTGGTCGATCGCCAGCGAGGGCAACCAGATCGACAGGATGCGGCGCGGGGCAGTGGAGGCCGCCGGCGCCCCGCTCATGCCCGCCGCGGCGGGGGACGCTGGCGCAGCCCCGCGGTCCAGCTGGCCGCCGTATCGCCTCCGTCATGGTCTGCGGCTCGCGCGGGACGCTGCGCCGCAAGGCCGTCACCGCCCTCGCCAAGCACCCATTCGCCGGGGGCATGCGCACGGGCGCGGAACAGGTCGGCACGCCAGCGCGGGGCACCCGGCGCCTGCGGATTCCAGCGCGGGGCGGGCGACGGGGCCGAGGCGATCTCCCAGCGCATCCGGGCGGAGGACAGGTCGCGCGCGGCGTCGAGCCGGACGAGGAACAGCGGCACGCCGTGGCGTTCGCCCGCCAGCGTCAGCCGCCGCGAAGCGGTGAAGTCGAGCGCGCCGGGATTGCCCGCGATCTCGCCCAGCACGAAAGCGAAGTCGCGGCACCGCAGCCCTTCTTCCAGCGCGAACAACGCGTCCTCGGCCTTTTCCGCGAGCACATGGATCACCCGTCCCTGCAGCGCGTGTGGCAGCCCTGCACGATAGGGACGTCCGACACGGCGTGCCGCCTCGCGCGTCTGGACCCACAACACGCTGCGCCGGTCGCGCGCCTCGCTGCCTTCGGCACGCGGCACATGGCGGATATCGTCGAGCGCAAACGCGAGCGCGGCTGCCGCCCCGCCGCCCTCGCGCGAGGAAGCGAACAGCTCGCTGTGCAGCGCCGGACCCTGCTGCGCCGCGAGACCCGGCCGCCAGCGCGCGCTGCGCTGCGCGGACAACGCGGCGACATCGGCAAACGCCGGGATCGGCAAGGAGGCAGGATCGGTGTGGGGCATGACGGAACGACTCAGTTGTTCTCTTTATGTTCCATATCGGACCGATTCGCAATTCGGCGTACGCATTTGTCCCGTCATCGCAGCTGGCGGGACCGAACCCGCGCTTCATCCATTGTCCGGGTAACACGCAATCAAGGAGTCCCCGATGAAACATGCGCAAGGCAATCCCGACGAACTCAAGACCAAGTTCTGGAAGGCGCTGGCCGATTCGCCCTTCCTTTTCCTCCAGCTCGACGGTCAGAGCGCAACCGCGGTCCCGATGAGCCCGCAGCTCGACAAAGATGCCAACAGCTCGATCTGGTTCTTCACCCATACCAAGAGCGATTTCGCCAAGCTCGGCCGCGCCACTGCGACCTTCGAGAGCAAGGGACACGAACTCTTCGCCCGTTTCGATGGCACGCTGACGCGCGAAACCAGCCAGGAACGCTTCGACCAGTTCTGGAGCAATTTCGTCGAGGCCTGGTACGATGGCGGCAAGGACGATCCCGATATCGTCTTCCTGCGCATGGACCTCGGCGATGCCGAGATCTGGGACGGCGACCTCGGCTTGCTGAACACCGCCAAAATGGCGCTGGGGCAGACCGTGCGCGACGAAGCCGAAGAACGCCACGCCGAGGCAGTCGACCTCTGATCAGACCCGATTCCATCCGAAAAGGGCCGCGTTCCCAGAAGGAGCGCGGCCCTTTCTCCATTCACGACACGGCTCAGTCGCGCGGACGCGGCGGATGGATCGGAATGGCCGTTTCTTCCCCCGCCACGGCATCGACCACTTCGACGATGCCCTTCCCCAAATGGCTGCGTCGGCGGCTGTAGAGGAAGTAGACAAGAAAGCCGATCGCAGTCCAGGCCGGCAGCACGACCATCGCCTCGCCCGGCAGGTTGAGGAACAGGAACAGGCATCCCGCAATGGTCGCAGGCCCCACGAACCAAAGCCCCTTGACCCGGAAATGTCGGTGCACATCGGGACGCCGGCGGCGCAATACCATCACCGCCACTGCAACCATGGCGAAGGCATAGAGCGTCCCCGCATTGGCGATATCGGCCAGTTGACCCACCGGAAAAAACGCAGCGCCCACCGCCACCACGATCCCCGTCAGCGCGGTCACGACATGCGGCGTCTGCCAGCGCGGATGCACACGGCTGAGAAATTCGGGCAACAGCCCGTCGCGGCTCATCACGAAGAAAATACGCGTCTGCGCGAACAGCAGCACGAGAATGACCGATGGCAGCGCGAGGAAGGCTGCCACGCCGAGCACATTGCCCACGCCCGACCAGCCGATCTGGCGCAGCACATGCGCCAGCGCCTCGTTCGAGCAGACCAGCGCGTCGGCGTGTGCGGGCAACGCGCATTGGCGTGCGAGTTCTTCCGACCCCGCGGGGAACGGTATCCCGCCCGGGCCCATAATCGGCTGGCCGCCGATGGTCCCGATCGCACCCGCCGCAACGAGGATGTAGAACAGGGTGCAGAACAGCAGCGAGCCGACCAGTCCGAGCGGCACGTTGCGCTGCGGGTCCTTGGTTTCCTCCGCCGCGGTCGAGACCGCGTCGAAGCCCACATAGGCAAAGAAGATCGTCGCCGCAGCGCCGACCGCCCCCAGACCTGAACCGAAGCCGCCGAAAACGCCTGCGGGCAGGAAGGGATTGAACCGCTCCGCCTCGAAGGCGGGGCTGGTTAGCGTCAGCGCGATGAACGCGGTCAGCGCGGTGACCTTGATCGCCACCAGCACCGCATTGAACTTGGCGCTTTCGCTGGTGCCGATGATCAGCAGGCCGGTAATCAGCAAGGCTATAACCATTGCCGGCAGGTTGATCAGCCCGCCCTCCGCGCCGCCCAGCGCGAGTGGACCGGCCGATAGCCAGTTGGGCAAGGTGACCCCCAGCGTCTCGTCGAGAATGCTCCCGACGAAATAGCCCGACCAGCCGACCGAGACCGCACTGGCCGCAATGGCGTATTCGAGCACCAGCGCCCAGCCGACGGTCCAGGCGAGGAATTCGCCCATCGTCGCGTAGGTGTAGGTATAGGCCGAGCCGGACACCGGCACGGTGGCGGCAATCTCGGCATAGCATAGCGCGGCGACAACGCAGACCGCCCCCGCGATCGCAAAGGCGAGCATCAGCCCCGGTCCCGCTTTCTGGGCGCCCGCGGCGGTCAGCACGAAAATACCCGTCCCGATAATGCAGCCGATGCCGAACAGCATCAACTGTATGCCACCCAGCGAGCGCTTGAGCGACTTCTTCTCAGCAGCCGCGAGGATTGCATCCAGCGGCTTCACCCTGTCGAAAATCATGCGGCCTGCGGCCTCCCCAGGCCCGCCGCAGGACTGCCCTGCTCCGCCAGCCGGAAGCGCGCCGAATACGCGGCTTTCCGGCTAACGGGAAGCAGGATTCTGCATCAGCTACCGAGGATCGACGGAAACAGGCCTGTGACGAGAATGATGGCGACGGCCAGCGGGCACAACCACGCCAGCAAGAAACGCCACAGACCGAACGCCCAGGGCGACAGGCCGGTGGTGGTGCGCAGCAGGTTCTCATCCGCCTTCCAGCCGATAAAGATCGAGGTCAGCAGCGCGCCCACGGGCAGCATGACCTTGCCCGTGAAACCGTCGACCGTATCGAGGATGTCGGTTTCCGCGAACAGGCTCCAGAAGCCCAGCGGGCGGACATCGGCCCAGACATTGTAGCCCAGCAGGCAGGCAATCCCGATCAGGAACGCCCCGCCACCGAAGATCGCCGCCGACTTGGGGCGGGTCCAGCCGCGCTCGCCGATGCCATATGCAGTAGGCACCTCGAGCAGCGAGATCGAACTGGTCACCGCAGCGACGAGGATCAGCAGGAAGAACAGGAAGCCGAACAATGCGCCGCCCGGCATCGTCTGGAATGCGAAGGGCAATGTCTGGAAGACCAGCGTCGGTCCAGCCGCGGGGTCGAGACCGACCGCGAAGACGATGGGGAAGATCATCAAGCCGGCAAGCAGCGCCACCGTGGTATCGGCGATTGCGATCAGCCCGGCGGTTGGCCCGAGGCCGCTGCCTTCCTTGATATAGGATCCATAAGTGATCAGGCCCGCGACACCGAGCGACAACGAGAACAGCGCCTGTCCCAGCGCCGAGTTCATCACTTGCGGGGTCAGCTTGGACCAGTCGGGCGTAAACAGGAACGCCACGGCGTCGCCGATGTCGCCCTCGATCGCACCGTAGATCACCAGCCCCACCAGCAGGAAGAAGAACAGCGGCATGAGATAGGTTGCCGCCTTCTCGATACCCGAGCTTACCCCGCGCGCGACGATGTAGAATGTGAGGCCCATGAAGAGGAGGTGGACCACGATCAGCAGCAGCGGATTGGCGAACATGTCGCCAAGGCGTTGCTGGATCTGCTCGCGGCTCTCGCCTGCCAGCGCGCCGCGCAGCGGATCGCCTTCCACGATCGCCTGGACGAGATCCATGCCCATCACGCTCACGTAATAGAGCACCCAGCCTGCAACGACCGAATAGAAGGCCACGATGAGGAAAGCCGCCAGCGCGCCGATGGCGCCGAACACCGACCAGCCGGGGCTCGCCTGCGATTGCGCCGCAACGCGGCGGATCGACCCGACCGCATCGGTCTGGCCGACGCGTCCGATGAAGATCTCGGACAGCACGAGCGGCAGGCCGAGCAGGAACACACAGGCGATATAGACGATAACAAACGCGCCGCCGCCGCTTTCTCCGGCCAGCGTTGGGAAGCGCCAGATATTGCCGAGCCCCACTGCGGCTCCGACCGCAGCAAGAATGAAAGCGGACCGCGAAGACCAGCCCTCACCCGTCGAAACCGTCGTGGCGACCATATCGTTCTGTTTCCTCTCCAGCAGCGGCGACCCCCTGCCGCGCGCAATTTGCGCGTCCTTAAACACACAAATTCGCGCAATTCCAAGCTTCGCTTTGCTCTCGTCCACGCGCTTGCTAGTGGGATCGCCATGTCCACGACCTTCCAGCTCGATACGAGCACGAGCCGCGCCAATCCCACGCCCAAGCCGATGAAGCGGCTTACGGTGCCCAAGATCCGCGCGCACAAGGCCAATGGCGAGACGGGCGAACCGCTGGTCATGCTGACCGCCTATACCGCGCGGCAGGCGCAACTGCTCGATGCGCATTGCGATATCCTGCTGGTAGGGGATTCGCTGGCGCAGGTAATCTACGGCCTGCCAACAACCATCCCGGTCACGCTCGACATGATGGCCAACCATGCCGCCGCGGTCGTGCGCGGCAGCTTTCATTCGGTGGTGGTGGTCGACATGCCATTCGGTTCCTACGAACAATCGCCGCAACAGGCCTTCGAAAGCGCGACCTACCTGCTCAAGCAATCGGGCGCCGCAGCGGTGAAGCTCGAGGGCGGCGAGCAGATGGCGGAGACGGTGGCGTTCCTCAACCAGCGCGGCATCCCCGTGATGGGCCATGTCGGCCTGACCCCGCAGGCGGTCAACGTGTTGGGGGGCTATGCCGCGCGCGGCCGCAGCGATGCAGAGGCGAAGAAGATCGTCGGCGACGCCCGGGCGCTGGACGATGCAGGCGCCTTTGCCATCGTGCTCGAAGGCGTGCTCGAACCGATTGCGATAGAAGCCACCGGGGCGGTTTCGTGCCCGACCATCGGCATCGGTGCTTCCGCGCAATGCGACGGACAGGTGCTGGTGACCGAGGACATGCTCGGCATGTTCGACCGGGTGCCGCGCTTCGTGAAGAAATATGAGGACATCGCCGCGGTTATCGAGAAGACCGTCGCGCAATATGCCGAGGAAGTGCGCGCGCGCAGCTTCCCCACTCCGGACCAGACCTACCAGCCCAAGGGCTGATCAATCGGGCGCCTTCCATGGAAACCATCCGCAATTACTACGCCTTTTCGTTCGCCTTCACGGCCGTCTGCTTCGCGCTGGCGGGCTGGTATGGCTGGACGAGCACCGGATCGATCACTGCCACGCTGGGCATATTGTGGATCGTCGTCGTGCTCTCGATCCTCGAGGTGTCGCTTAGCTTCGACAATGCCGTGGTCAACGCCACCGTGCTTCGCGATATGGACCCGGTCTGGCAGCAACGCTTCCTGACGATCGGGATATTGATCGCTGTCTTCGGGATGCGGATCGTCTTCCCCATCGCGATCGTCGCGATTGCGGCGCAGGTCGGACCGGTCGAGGCAGTCTCATTGTCGCTCAACAATCCGGCCGAATACGAGCGCATCGTGTCCGAAGCGCATATCGGCATCGCCGGCTTTGGCGGCGCTTTTCTGGCAATGGTCGGGCTGACCTTCTTCTTCGACAACGACAAGGAAGTGCACTGGATCGCCGCGATCGAGAAGACGATCAACAAATTCTCCAACGTTCCCGCAGTGGAAATCGGATTGGTGCTCATCCTGGTCTATTCGGTCTCGACCATGCTCGCGCCGGACGAGGCAATTACCTTCCTGACCGCGGCCATTCTCGGACTGGTGACCTTCATTGCCGTGCATGCAATCGCGGCCATCATCGAGGCGCGCGAAGCCGCCAAGAAAGCCTCGGGTGAGATCGTCAAATCGGGCCTCGGAGGTTTCCTCTATCTTGAAGTGCTCGACGCCAGCTTCAGTTTCGATGGCGTGATCGGCGCCTTCGCGCTGTCGAACAACATGATCATCATCGCCCTGGGTCTTTCGGTCGGTGCGATGTTCGTGCGTTCGATGACGATTCACCTGGTGCGCACCGGGACGTTGGCACAATACCGCTATCTCGAGCACGGCGCCTTCTGGGCGATCATCGTGCTTGGCGTCATCATGCTGCTCTCGGCGCGTTACCACATCCCCGAGACGATCACCGGATTGCTCGGCGCGGTGCTGATCGGGCTCAGCTTCCTGTGGTCGGTGCGCCACAATCGGCGCCATCCTGAAGATTCGGTGACGCAGCCAGCCAACTAGCGATCGGCGCGGCCACGACCAGCTGGAAGAAGTGGTAGAGCAGCAGCGCTATCACGATGAAACCGGCCTCTTCGGGCGGGAACAGGATGGTCGCCAGCGGGGCGCCGACGGCGGCGCTCTTCTGCGCCCCCGCGAACAGGAAGGCGATGCGATCGCCGTGGCGCAGGCGGAGCAGGCCGCCCGCGAGCCACGCGCCGTAATTGCCGATCAGCAGGAAGCCCGCGACCAGCGCGCCAATCACTACCCAGTCGAATGCATCGACGCGTTGCCAGATGCCCTGCTCGACCGCGCCCGAGAAGGCAACGTAGATCGCTGCCGAGATCGCAAACCGGTCGATCCAGGCAATCCTGGGCTTGTATCGGGCGATGAAGGCACCGGTGCGGCCCTGAACCATCTGACCGATTGCAAAGGGCAGGATCAGCAGCAGCATGATCTTGCCGATAACATCCATCCCCACTGCCCCGCTGCCGCTGCCGCCAAGCGCAAGGAACAGCGGCACGGTGACGAAAACGCCGAGGATGTTGAGCAGCGCCGCACCGACCACTGAGAGCGCGACATTACCTCCCGCAAGCGAAGTGTAGGAGGTCGCAGACTGCACGGTCGACGGGAGCGTGCCGAGATAGAGAAATCCCAATGCGACCGCGGGCGTCAGCCACCCGCCACCCAGCGCCGCGAGGGCCAGCCCCGCCAGCGCCATCGCCCCGAAAACCCACAATACCAGCGGCAGCAGGAAGCGCCAGTTGGCGATACCCGCTGCGATGTCGCGGCGTGCAATGCGCATTCCGTTGAGCAGGAACAGCACGAAGACTGCCGCATTGGCGATCATCTGCGCGGCGGAACGCGCATCGCCCGTGGCAGGCAGGAGCGCGGCGAGCGCGATCGCGGCAACCAGCATGCGCAGCATCGGATCGGCCAGAACGGTGCGGAAACTCATGTTCTGCCCCTGCCCGGAGCGACGTGCCTTGTCGAGCGGATCAACGTGCGCGCAACGAAGCCAGCTTCGCTTCGAGTTCGGCGCGGGTGCCGGCATCGTCGGCAGGCAGCGTGGCGAGAAGTGCGCCGATCGCGAGCGGATTCATTGGTTGCAGTTCGTGAGCCGCGAGCGCGTAATCGAACGCGATCTGCGCTTCACCCAGCTCGCGCGCTGCAATGCTACGCCCGGCCAGGGCGGCAGGATTGCGCGCGGCTCCCAGTTCCAGCGCGTGATCGAGCAGCGCGGCAGCGCGCTCCCATTCGCCTTCCAGCGCCAGCGCTTCCGCCAGCGCGAGTGCCGCGTCCGCGCGGAGCGGATTTGCGGCCAGATAACGTGTCAGTATCGCACGCGCGTTCGCGCCGTCCTCTTCTGCCCGCAGCCGACGCACGGTGAGCGGCCACGACTGCCTGACACGCGCCGATCGCGCATAGGCCGCGCGCGCTGCTGCGCGATCGCCATTCGCCAGTTCGGCATCGCCGAGGATTGCGCTCGCATCGCCGGAGCCGGGCACCCGGGCGGCGAAGGACCGCGCACGACGCGCTGCCTCGCCCGTGTCGCCGATCGCAATGGCGTGCCGGACGAAATCGCGCAGCGCGATCCCGTCACCAAGGTCCCCCATTGCGAATTGCACCGAGGGTGAGCGGACAGGTAAAACAGCCAGCCCGGTTTCCGCGGCGGTCGCGCGGTCGAGATAGGACGCGGCGCGTGCTCGGTCATCCAGCGCTTCGAACGCGCGTCCGACCAGCAGGCGAAGATAGGGCGAGCCGGTTCCACCCTGTGCAATGGCGGCAAACCGGTGGACGAGTTCGCGCTCGGCCCCGCTGCGCGCAAGGGCATAGGCAAACAGGTCGCGTATGCGGGAATTGTCCGGCTGGCGCGCATACAAGCGATCGAACGCCAGCGTCGCGCTGGCTAAATTGCCGCGATCCAGATCGAGGATCGCGCCAAGCATCTGCGCCGCCGGATGCGCTTCCTGCTGCAGACCCGATCGCGCGAGCAGATCGCGCGCGACGCCCAATTCGCCCCCGCGCGCGGCGATGACCGCCTGTACGAACAATCCGCGGGGGTGATCGACCGCAGCGCCGCCCGCTTCGCGCAACACTGCGAGCGCGCGGCGCGCATGGCCCGCATCGGCAAGCGTGGCGGCCAGATCGAGCCGTATTTCCAATTCGTCGGGCCAACGGTCGAGTGCCTGCCTCAACCAGATGGCCCCGGCCTCCATGCCATGCGCGTCGCGCAAAAGCTGGCCGCGGAAACGCAAGGCTTCCGCATGCGCCGGCTCAAACGCAAGCGCGCGGTCCACTGCCGCGATCGCCTGGACATGTTCGCCACCTTGATAACGCAGCCGCGCGATATCGACCCACAGCCCAGCGTCTTCGGGCGCGAGTCGGTGCGAGCGGTCGAGTGCCGCCCCCGCAGCAGGCAAATTGCCCTGCGCCATTTCCAGTCGCCCCAGCAGACGGAAACCGACCACCGCGCTTTCGGGCGAGAATTCGCCCGGGCCGAGCCACTCGCGCGCTGCTGCGAAGTCCTCTTCGAGCAGGGCGGCCTCACCCATCATCACGGCGAGGTTCCTGCGGTTCTCGCCGCTATCCAATGCCCGATCGAGATAGATGCGCGCCGCCGCACCGTCGCCCTGCGCCAGTTCGGCACGCGCGGCCTCGATCGGGGCCGGTGCATCCTCGCTCTCGCCACATCCGCTCAGAGCGGACAAGGAGAATGTCAGGGCAAGAGCCGGAAGGAGATCACGCGCTGAGATCATACTGCTTGAGCAGGTCGTACAGGGTGGGACGACTGATCCCGAGCAGTTTCGCCGTGTTCGAGATATTGCCTTCGCTGCGGGACAAGGCCTGGCGGATCATCCGCCGGTCGGCCTGTTCACGCGCCGCCTTGAGGTTCAGCGCGATATCCGCCTCTTCACCCGAGCCCGCCGCGAGATCGAGGTCCTCGGCCGATACCAGCTTGCCATCCGACATGATTACCGCGCGTTTGACGCGGTTCTCCAGTTCGCGGACATTGCCGGGCCAGTTCCAATTGTCGATCGCGGCCAATGCGTCGGGCGCAAATCCGCGGACCTGCGGATTCATTTCCTTGGCGAACCGCGCGAGGAAGTGCTTGGCCAGCAGCACCGCATCACCGGGTCGCTCGGCCAGTGCGGGGATCCGCACCACGATCTCGGCAAGGCGGTAGAACAGGTCTTCGCGGAACGTGCCCTCGCCGATCATCGTTTCGAGGTCCTGATGGGTTGCACAGACGATCCGCGTGTCGACGCCGATCGCCTTGCGACCACCGATGCGCTCGATCGTGCGCTCCTGCAGGAAGCGCAGCAGCTTGACCTGCAGGGGCAGCGGGATGTCGCCCACTTCGTCGAGAAACAGCGTGCCCCCTGCGGCCAGTTCGATCTTGCCCTCGGTGGTCTTGACCGCGCCGGTGAAGGCCCCCTTCTCGTGGCCGAAGAGTTCGCTTTCGAGCAGGTTCTCCGGAATCGCCGCGCAATTGATGGCCATGAACGGGCCGTCGCGACGGTCGCTCGAATCGTGGACGCCGCGCGCCAGCAGTTCCTTGCCCGTCCCGCTCGCGCCGAGCAGCATGACCGACACATTCGTCGGCGCGACGCGCTCGATCGTGCGCGCGACCTTCGCCATTTCGGGGGCGGCGGTGATCATCGATCCCAGCACGGTACGATCCTCGCCGACCTTGTCGGCCAGCCGCCGGTTCTCCGCCTCGATCTGGTGCAAGCGATAGGCGCGCTGCACGATCAACCCGAGCGTGTCGATATCGACCGGCTTCTGGTAAAAATCATAAGCGCCCTCTTCGACGGCACGCAGGGCGCTTTCGCGCGCACCATGTCCCGAGGCTACGATCACCTTGGTATCGGGCTTCATCGCCATGATTGCTTCGAGTACGGCGAAGCCTTCGGTCACGCCGTCGGGATCGGGCGGCAGACCGAGGTCGAGTGTGACCACCGCCGGCTCTTCGGACCGCAGCGCCGCCAGCGCGCTGTCGCGCGTGCCGGCCAACACCACGTCGAAATCCTCATACGCCCATTTGAGCTGCGCTTGCAGCCCTTCGTCATCCTCGATGATGAGCAGCTTGGGTTTGCTATCCGCCATTATACGACCTCTGTTTTCTCTGCGGAAGGTGCGCGACCGATCAGCGAATGGGCCGCCCTGAGCGGCAGGCTAATGGTGAAGCGCGTGCCCAACCCCTCGCGGGATTCGACGTCGAGCCGTCCGCCCATCGAACGCACCAACTCGCGTGCCTCGAAAGCACCGATGCCGAACCCGCCAGCCTTGGAAGAGACGAAGGGCTTGAACAGGCTGTTGCGGATGAAATGCGGGGTCATTCCGTGCCCGCTGTCGATGACGGTCACTTTGCCCGACAGGCCGTCGCTGTAGATTTCCAGCATGACCGAACTTTCAGCATCGCTGGCGTCGATCGCGTTCTGCACCAGATGCGCAAGCGCCTGGTCGAGCGCTTCGGGATTGCCCTCCACTGCAACCGGCTCGGTTCGCAGGACAGCTACCGGGTGCAGGCGCTGCAGGCGGTCGGCCACGCCGCGCGCGATTTCAGCGAGGTCGAACGGCCGTGCCTTTTCAGCGCTTCCCCCGCCATAGCGCCCAAGCCGCGCAAGCAGTGCGTTGAGCTTGTCCGAACTGTTGCGCAGCGTGACCAGCATGTCCTTGCGGAATTCGGGGTTGTCCGCGTGTTTCTCGGCATTGCGCAGCAGCAGCGACATCTGGCTCGACAAATTCTTGATGTCGTGCAGGACGAACGCCATGCGACGGTTGAACTCGTCGAAGCGACCCGCCTCGAGCAGCGCGGTCTGTCCCGCCTGTTCGGCGAGATAGCTCGCAAGCTGGCGCCCGACGACGCCGAGCAGGTCGAAATCCTCCCAATCGAGCTTGCGCGCCACGAGCGGCCGGGCGAGCACGACCAGGCCGACGAGCCGGTCGAAATGCAGCAACGGTACCGCAGCCCATGCCCGCGTGTCATGCAGCAGCCAGTCGGGAATATGCGCCAGCTCGCCCTGCCGATCGATCCCGGCGCGCGCCTCGTCGAAATCGAGGATAAGTTCGCTTGTCTCCAGCGACTTGCCGAGAACTGCTGGCGCCGCTTGCAGCGGAACGTCGGCCCCCTCCCAGCACCAGTTCGCGGCCAATTCGAACTGGCCTTCTTCATCGGGCACTAGAAGCAAGCCCGAAGGGCTGTCGGTGATGTCCGCCAGTGCCTTCACCACCCGTTCCTGCAACGGGATATTGTCGAAGCCGGTGGTTCCGATGGTGCTGGTGAAGCGGATCCACTCGCTACGATAGTCGTAGCGGTGCTTGAACAGGTGCTTGATCGCCGTAACCCGCAACCAGCCCCGCAAGCGGTTGGACGGCATCCAGATCAGCGCAAGCGCACTGGCGGCGATGATCAGTCCCACTTGCGTCAACCGCGCCAGATCGCCCGTCAGCATGTCGAGCCAGCGCGCCAGCGCGAGCATGGCGGCAAGATAGCCCCCGATCAGCAGCAGCGAGAGAAACCGGAAGGTGACAGCACGCGAAGGGCGAAACTCGAGATCCGAAGTGCTGGCAGTAAAACCGAAGGCGAAGGGCACCGCGAAGATCGCAGCGGCGATGCCGCGCAGGATCGACAGTTCGCCGGGCACGGCGCCCACCAGATAGGCGATGGTGAAATAGTTGAGATCGAAAGCCCATAGCCCCGCCAGTGCCGCCGCGCTCCAGCGCAGGATCTGCCGCGAAGTCGCGGCAGCCCCGACATAAAGGTTGTGCAGCAGCACGAGCGCCCCGACCGCGACCATTATGCGGAACAGCGCCGCGGTCTCGAATGTGAGCGCCGCCAGTTCGGGGGTGACTGCATAATTGCGCGAAATCAGCAGCAGCAGGAACTGCAGGACTTCGACGAAGGCGAGCGCGGCGGCCGCGGGACGAACCAGTCGCAGGGTCTCGTCACGCCCGTCATTGCCGAACAGACGAAACAGGAGGAACAGCCACGATAGGTTGCGGGCAATCTCGGTCAGTTCGACTATCGGCTTGCCGGGCACGAAACTGGCGGCGGCAAAACACCAATTGGCAGTGAGTGCCAGAGCGACGACCGCAGGGGTGCGGTCCGCGCGGGCGCTGTCGCCCTTGCGGCCGATCCAGATCGCCGCCAGCCCGCACACCACCGCACCGATGGTATAGCTGATATAGGAAAGGCCGCCGAGCAGCTCCATCAGCGCGCGCCCTCGGGCCAGAGGATCACCCGCGCGGTCTGGATCAGGATCAGCAGGTCGAGGAAGGGCGTGTAATTCTTGGCGTAATAGAGGTCGTATTCGAGCTTGTGCCGCGCGTCCTCGGTACTCGCACCATAGGGATAGTTGATCTGCGCCCAGCCGGTAATGCCCGGTTTCACCACGTGGCGCTCGGCATAGTAGGGCAGCTCCTTGTCGAGCATGGTAACGAATGCGGGCACTTCGGGGCGCGGGCCGACGAAGCTCATCTCGCCCTTCAGCACGCTCCAGACCTGCGGCAATTCGTCAATCCGGACCATGCGAATGAAGCGCCCCACACGAGTGATGCGGGGATCGTCCTTCTCCGCCCATTTCGAACCACCCGCCTCGGCATCGCTGCGCATCGAACGCAGCTTGATCAGCGTGAATTCCTGCCCGTACAAGCCCACCCGCTTCTGCCGGAAGAAGGCCGGGCCGTCGCTTTCGAGCTTCACCAGCAAAGCGAACAGGCCGATCAACGGCAACCCCACGACCAGCAGCAGGAGGCTGGCAACAATATCGAAGGCGCGCTTGGCGATGCTCGAAAGCCTGCGTCCGGCGGAGAAACCGTCGCTGAAGATGAGCCAGCTTGGATTGAGCGTATCGAGATCGACACGCCCCATTTCACGTTCGAGGAAGCTGGAGAAATCGGCGACGTCGACGCCTTTCGTCTTGACCCGCAAGAGATCCTTGAGTGGCAGCGAATTGCGGCGTTCCTGTAGGGCAAGGACCACTTCGCTGGCACCGAGACCATCGGCATAGCGCCCCAGATCCGCGATCGTCTCGCGCCGCACCGCCGAAACGACGACGGGTTCGGCGTTGCCCATCGCGATGAAGGCCGCGACCCGGAAACCGCTTTCCGGTCGCTCGGCGAGACGTTCGAGACGCTGCGCGCGCTCGCCGGCGCCAAGGACCAGCACCGTGCGGCGGAAGTTCTCCACCCCGAGCAAGCGCCCGGTGAGCACCCGGTTGCCGACGAGGAACAGGATCGCCAGCCCCATTGCGTAGAGCAGGACCGACCGCCACAGCGCCGATCCGGGAAAGACGAAATTCATCAGCGCGATCGCGAGTACGCCGAGGCTGACTGCGACCAGCAGCCGCGCGGTCGCGAAACGGATCGAGCGCAATGCCTGGTGGCCGTAAGAGCCCACGGCGATCATCGCGACCCAGATCACGGCCGAAAAGGCCACGATCTCCAGCGCGCGGTCTGAAATCTGGCCGACGGCAGCACCGATCTGCGCAACGCGGAAACGCCACGCGAGTTCACCTGCCAGCACGAGCAGCATCAAATCGATCAGGGAAAGCAGCACCACATTGTAGGAAATGTAGTGCTTGAACAGGCGGATCATCCGGGCGGGCTCGCCAATTGCTAGTGTCGGAATGCTTGACTAGCAAAAAGGGGTGAATTGTCGGTAAACTTTACACCACCCCTGGGATCATCCGGATGCGCCGCAGCGCGGTGCTACTGCGACTGGCGCTCGCTATTCGTTGACCGCGTTCTCTACCGCGTCGCCCGCGTTCTGTGCGGCTTCGCCCACCTGTTCGGCAGCCGCGCCGACTTCCTCGGCCGCCCCGGCGATGGCATTGTCCTTGGCCACTTCCGCATCGCTGACCTGAGTCAGGAAGACGACTCCGACGAAAGCCACGCCCAGGACCAGAAGGACGACGATCCAGTTGATCCCGCCCTTCTCGCTCTCGGTGACCACCGTATGCGTGGTATGCGTGTTGCCGGATGCATCGATGGTTTCGGTAATGCGTTCTTCGGTCATGGGATCTGCGTTCCTGAGACGTATCTGGTGTCTCGGGAAACGCCGCCGCAGGCCCAGCGGTTCCGCTGGAGCGCGATCTGCGCTCAGCTGCGCTCGAATTCGAAGGGCGTTACGCCGCGACGGGAGCGATCGAAGGCGAGCTTGCGACCGGCTGGCGGCAGCGAACGCTGGCTGCACGCCTCGCGGTGACAGCGCGCGCAGCCCGGACCGATGGGTTGCGCATCGCCGCTGCGCAGCGAGACACCGCGTGCCTGCGCAAGCTGGTCGGCCAGCACCGCCTCGATCCCCAACGCGACCACGAATTGCGCTTCGCCGGGAGCGCCCGCCCCTTCGACGGTGCGCGCCATGGTGAGCCAGCCGCCCTCGCGCTCGCCCGCATCGTCCAGCGCGACGAACTGTACCTGCAGCTCGCCCGCGCGGTCGAAGGCGCGATGCGCATCCCACAACGGACAGGTCTGGATCGAATCGACGAAGCGCGCGGTGCTGCCGCCGGCCAGCGTCTTTGAAACCTGACCCGCACGGTCGATCCGCATCATGAAGAATGGCAGGCCGCGTTGCCCGACACGCTGAAGCGTGGTCAGGCGGTGCGCGAGCTGTTCGAAGCTGACCCCGAAGCGTCGTTCAAGCACGGGCAGATCATATCCGGTAGCCTCGCAGGCACGCAAAAAGCGGCCATAGGGCATGATCAGCGCGGCTGCGACATAGCCCTGCAGGTGCCGCGCGAATAATCCGCGGGCCGCTTCGTCATCGAAACGCGCCCCGCTCGCCACTGCCTGAATGCCATCCGCAAACTCGAGCTGCGCGAGCTGCATCGCCAGCTGGAAATTGCGCGATGGGATGCTCAGCATCTCGGACAACTGGACCTGCCGCGCGTGCAGGTCGAGCCGCCGCAGGCTGTCGGGCAGCACTTCGCGCGGGAGGATCCGTACCGAAAGCTGGTGGCGTTCACGCAGCCGGTCGGCCAGCGCGATGCCGATATCCCCGCGCGACAGGCGCATCTCGTCGGCCATGGCTTCGGCCTCGCTGTCGAGATCGGCGAAATGGTTGCGCCATCGCTCCACCTCGGCGCGCGAGGCGGCCAATGGATCCGCTGCGCCGCCGGCGGGACCGGCATTGTCATAAAGACGGGCGAAAGCGGAAGCGACCTGCGGTGACGAAGCGAGAAATTCCTGCAACTCGTCGCGGTCGATCCCCAGATCGGCAAACCGTTCATCCGCGAAACGCCGGGCGAGCCCGTCGACGCCGCCGATTGCTTCATCCGCGCGCAAGGAACGCGGATCGAAGTCGAACTGTTCGACCAACCGCATCATCACGCGTGCACTTACCGGACGCTGGTTGCGCTCGATCAGATTGAGATAGCTGGGCGAAATCTCAAGCCGCGCGGCCGTCGATGCCTGCGTCATGCCTTCTCGCTTGCGCAGGCGACGGATCGCGGGTCCGGCGAATAGAGACTGATCGGCCATTTGTAACTTTCTTTACAACATTACACGCTGATTAGCCGGGAATGAGCCGCAAACACAAGATTGTTTGTCAATTTTCCTGTTCGCAAGGCCGCGGATGCGGCATCACGGTGGCCAAGCACTGATGCAATTACGACAAGGAGTTTCCCCGTGACCTATTCGGCCCGGATCGAAGAACTGAACAAGACCATCGCTGCCAATGGCGCGCCCTGGGGTGCCATCGATGCCGAAAGCGCTGCCCGCATGGTCGTCCAGAACCGGTTCCGCACGGGGCTCGACATAGCGCGCTACACCGCGAAGATCATGCGTGAGGACATGGATGCCTACGATCGCGATCCTGCCAACTACACTCAGTCGCTTGGCACCTGGCATGGCTTCATCGCGCAGCAGAAGATGATCTCGATCAAGAAGCATTTCGGCAGCACCAAGCGCCGTTACCTTTACCTGTCGGGCTGGATGGTCGCCGCGCTGCGCAGCGAATTCGGCCCGCTCCCCGACCAGTCGATGCACGAAAAGACCTCGGTCCCGGCGCTGATCGAGGAACTCTACACCTTCCTCAACCAGGCCGATGCCCGCGAACTGGGCGGCCTGTTCCGCGAACTGGATGCCGCCAAGGAAGCCAACGACGCGGTCAACACGCAGCGCCTGATCAAGGAAATCGACGAGCACGAAACGCATGTCGTTCCGATCATCGCCGATATCGATGCCGGCTTCGGCAATGCCGAAGCAACTTACCTGCTCGCCAAGAAGATGATCCAAGCCGGTGCCTGCGCGCTGCAGATCGAAAATCAGGTGTCGGACGAGAAACAGTGCGGCCACCAGGACGGCAAAGTCACCGTGCCGCATGAGGAATTCCACCAGAAGATCCGCGCGATCCGCTATGCCTTCCTCGAACTGGGCGTTCCCGAAGGCATCATTGTGGCGCGGACCGACAGCCTCGGTGCCGGCCTGACCAAGTCGATCGCCTATTCGAAGGAACCCGGCGACCTCGGCGACCAGTACAACAGCTTCCTCGATTGCGACGAAGTCGATGCAGCCGACATCAAGAACGGCCAGGTCTTCATCAGCCGCGACGGCAAGCTGCTGGCGCCCAAGCGCCTGCCCAGCAACCTTTACCAGTTCCGTCCCGGAACCGGCGAAGACCGCTGCGTGCTCGACTGCATCACCGCGCTGGAAGCGGGAGCCGACCTCCTCTGGATCGAAACCGAGAAGCCTCATGTCGAACAGATCGCCGGCATGGTCGACCGGGTCCGCGAAGTGGTGCCCAACGCCAAGCTGGTCTACAACAACTCGCCCAGCTTCAACTGGACGCTCAACTTCCGCCAGCAGGTCTACGATGCATGGGCAGAAGCGGGCAAGGATGTCTCCGCCTACGATCGCGACAAGCTGATGAGCGTCGACTACGACGGCACCGAACTCGCCGCCGAAGCCGACGAGAAGATCCGCACCTTCCAGGCCGATGGCTCGAAGCGCGCAGGGATCTTCCACCACCTGATCACGCTGCCGACCTATCATACGGCTGCCCTGAGCACCGATAACCTCGCCCGCGAATATTTCGGGGAACAGGCGATGCTCGGTTACGTCAAGAATGTGCAGCGCGAGGAAATCCGTCAGGGTATCGCTTGCGTCAAGCACCAGAACATGGCTGGTTCGGACATCGGCGACGACCACAAGGAGTACTTCGCCGGTGAAGCGGCCCTCAAGGCCGGCGGCAAGGACAACACGATGAACCAGTTCGCTGCCGCCTAAGGAGAGGAAGGATGACGACTATGACAGACGACGCTCCCAAGACCGAACCGGGCCGGGCCCGCGCGCTCTTCTCGACCGCGGATTTCCGCCTCCTGCGCACCGCACTGACGCATTACGCACGGGCGACGGAAGACCGCGAGGAGCTGGCCAGGATCAACGCCCTGCACCACCGCCTGGGCACCTACGTCCCCGCGGACGGCTGACCACTACACCAAGTTCTCCTGGGGAGGAGAATACGGCCGTCGGAGCGACCCCAAACGCTCCGACGGCCACACTTTTCGGGGTGTTCCCTTGCGGGAGCGCCCCAATTGCGTTCAGTCCTCTGCGGCGGGCATCAGTTCGATGGCCGCGCCCGCCAGCGCTTCTGCACCGGTTGCAATCACCTTTTCCGCATCGGGCGCCCAGAAGGGCGAATGCAGGGACGGCAATGGTGTGCCATCGCGTTCGAGCGCCTCGAGCATCGGCTGCGGGGTGCCGCTGATCCAGAAGATCATCGACTGGACATCATCGGGCGCTGCGCGGCGGAACTGGCTGAAATCCTCGCCGCCCATCACCGCAGGCCATTCCATCACCCGCTCATCACCGAAACGCTGCTTGAAGCCCGCCGCGATCGCCTCGGTGAAGCCAGGGTCGTTGAAGGTCGACGGCGTATAGGGATCCTCGACCGTGATCTCGGGCATCATGTTCTCCGGCAGTCCGGCGGTAATCGCCTCGCCCCGCGCCACGCGGCGGATGCCGTCGAGCAATTGCTGGCGGCTGGCGTCCGAATAGCTGCGCACGGTCAGTTGCAACTTGGCTTCATCGCTGATGATGTTGTGCTTGGCACCTGCATGGAAGCTGCCCACCGTGATCACGGCGGGATCGAGCGGCGACGAATTGCGGCTGACGACGGTCTGCAATTTCATCACGATCGCGCTGGCGAGCACCACCGGGTCGACCGTGGTGTGCGGATAGGCACCATGCCCGCCGATGCCCTTTACCGTGATATCGACACTATCGACATTGGCCAGCGCATAGCCGGGCGTGTAGCCGATCGTTCCCGCAGGTGCAGGCGCGGCGGCATCGTGGAAAGCCAGCGCATAGTCGGGTTTGGGAAAATCGGAATAGAGCCCATCCTCGAGCATGGCGAGCGCGCCGAGCCCGACCTCTTCGGCCGGCTGCAGTACCATCACGAGCGTGCCCTGCCACTTGTCCTTGTGATCGACCAGCAATTGCGCCGCACCGATAAACCCCGCCATATGCGTGTCGTGCCCACAGGCGTGCATGATCCCGGTCGTGACGCCGTTCTCGGTCGTAGTGGTCTGCTTCGAGGCATAGGGCAGTCCGGTCTGCTCGACCACCGGCAGCCCATCCATGTCTGCGCGCAGCAGCACGGTCGGCCCATCGCCGTTGCGCATCACCGAAACCACGCCCGTCCGGCCGACCTTCTCGGTCACCTCGAAGCCGAGATCGCGCATTCGCGCCGCCAGTTTCGCGGCAGTTTCGTGCTCTTCGAAGCTCAGTTCCGGATTGGCATGGAGATCGCGATAGAGCTCCATCAGGCCCGGCATGTCGGCTGCCAGATCGTCGCGCAACTCATTGGCCTGCGCAGGCGCGGCGATAAGCATCGCCAATGCCGCAAAGCTGGTGGGAATCGATTTGGTCATGATGTGGACTCTCCCTGTGACGTGAAACGGATCAGCTATTGCTTGGCTCAGTACCGTGGGCACCGCATCTGCAAAGCGCCAATCGGGACGGTGCGAGTCAGGAACTCGGGCAGGAAGAGCGCGCAAGAGACTGCAAGCAAGACGGGCTTGGCCAAGAAGCGCAACCGTTCGCGCGTCGCTCTCACAACCGATAGGTCACTGCCAGCGCGACCGACAATATGGTCACCATGATTAGCACCAGCGGCACGCCGGTGCGGACGTAGTCCCTGAATTCGTAGGAGCCTTCCGCCATGATCAGCATGTTGGTCTGATAGGCGATTGGGGTCGCGTAGCACAGGTTGCAGCCGAACAGCACTGCCAGCACCAGCGGCTCGGGCGGCAGGCCCAGCTTGGCGGCGATGGCGAAGGCGATCGGCGTCCCCACCGTTGCTGCGGTCGCATTGGACGCGAAATTGGTCAGGAAGGTCATCGTCAGCATGATCGCGGCGAGCGCGGCTGCGGGCGAGAGGTATTCGAGGCCGACGGCCATCACGGTACCGATCCATTCGGCGGCTCCGCTGTCGAGGATGATGCGGCCCAGAGCAATACTGGCGGCGACCAGCACGATGACGCTGCCCGACAGTCCCCGGCCCACACGATCAAACCGCACGCAGCCGGTCACGAACATCAGAATCGCACCCGCAAGCGACGCGATCGCGATCGGGATCAGCCCGACCGAAGCCAGTGCGATTGACCCGCCCATGATCGCCGCCGCGAGCGTCGCTTTCGAACGCCGGGGCAATTCGCGCATACCTTCAAGCTGGAGCAGGCTGTCCGACCGGGCGAAATGCTCCATGTCGTCGGGCAGGCCCATGACCAGCAGCACGTCGCCCTCGGCGAACCGCAGATCGCCGCCCTCGGAAAACTGGTCCTTTTCGCCCACCAGCCGCTCGGGCCGGTGCGTCCCGATCACCGCGACGCCGTAAAGATCGGCGATGCCCGAGCTCGGCAAGGTCCGGCCGATCAGGCGCGAATCGGCGGTGACGATCATCTCGCCCACGGCGATGTCGATGGCGGTTTCGCGCGAGCGACGGCGGATCCGGTCGATCACCCAGCTGGGCGCCGCATCCCCGCGCAAAGTGGCCATCGCCTCCTCGATCGCCTCATGCGTGCCGGTCATGCGCAGGCGATGCTGCGGGCGCAACAGGCCCGGCGGCACATCGTGGAACTCGACCCCGGCGGGCAGGCGCGTTTCGAGTTCGGACAATTGCTTGCCATTGAGGATCGAATCCTCGGTCACGCGCAGCCGCGTTTCGAACAGGCGCTGCGCGTGGACGGTCTCGATCCGGTTATCGCCCAGCATACGCGGCATTACGATCCACACGAATGGCAGGGCCACCAGCGAGGCGATCAGCACGATCGGGGTGAAATGGAACACGCCCATTTCGGGCATGCCGAGATCGACGGCGATCGACACGACGAGAATATTGGTGGACGTGCCGATCGTGGTCGCCATCCCGCCCATCAACGACGCGGCGTTGAGCGGGATCAGCGTCTTCGAAGCCGCCATCGCCCCGCGCATTGCCAGTTGCACGAAGATCGGCATCAGAAGAACCAGCACGGGCGTGTTGTTGACGCCCATCGACAGCAGGAAAGTCACCACCAGCGAGAACAACAGGCCAAGCTGCAGGTTGACCTTGAACAGTCGCTCGAGGAACCGCGCGGCCGGGTCGAGCGCACCGGTTACCACCAGCCCGCGGCCCATGATCATCAAGGCGCAGATAGTGATCAGCGCGTAATGGCCGAAGCCGGAGAAGGCGAGGCTGAGCCCGTCGATCGGCTGGGTTTCGGGCAGCGGGAAGAAATAGAGGCCGACCGCAATCACCGCGATCGTCATCAGCGAGATGATCTCGACCGACATGCGTCCGCGCGCGAAAGCGATGAACATGGCGAGGGTGATGCCCATCGCCGCTATTGCATGGTAGGAAGGTACCCCGATCATCCGGCTCAGGAAATCCCAGTTTATCCGGTGATGTGCAAGGCTTTAGTTTGGTACCCCTGGCCGGACTCGAACCGGCACTTCAAAGAAACTCGATTTTGAGTCGAGCGCGTCTACCAATTCCGCCACAGGGGCAACGGGTCGGGAGCGCGGGACCTAGCCGCGCCCCGGACGCGCATCAAGCTTTCAATGCGCCCGCCAGCAGTTTGTGCAGCTTGGAATGCAGCGTGTCGTTCGCCGCCAGCACCTGTTTCGCATGGATCGGCTGCGATCGGCCGCGAAAATCGGACACGAAACCGCCCGCCTCGCGCACCAGCAGGCAGCCCGCTGCAGTATCCCAATCGCTCAGATCGCTTTCCCAGAAACCATCGAAGCGGCCCGCCGCGAGCCAGGCGAGATCGAGCGAGGCCGCTCCATAACGACGGATGCCCGCGACCTGCGGTGCAATTGCTCCGAAAATCCTGGTCCACTCGCCGAAATCGCCATGGCCGGAGAAGGGAATGCCCGTTGCGATCAGCGCTTCGGAGAGCTGGCCGCGCGCAGAAACGCGCAGCCGACCGTCATGCAGCCACGCACCGCGGCTCTTTTCGGCCCAGAAAGTCTCGTCGGTGACCGGGTTGTAGACGACTGCAGCAGTGACATCGCCCCAGCCGCCCCCGCCCAGCTTGGGCTCCTGCACCGCAATGCTGATCGCAAAATGCGGAATGCCATGGAGGAAATTGCTGGTGCCATCGAGCGGATCGACGATCCAGCGGGGCTTGTTCTCATCGCCTTCGATGACACCTGCCTCTTCCATCACGAAACCCCAGTCGGGGCGCGCATTGAGCAATTCGTCATAGATCGTGCGTTCGGCAATGCGGTCGGCCTTGGACACGAAGTCCGCCGGGCCCTTGCGGCTCACCTGGAGGTGCTCGACCTCGCCGAAATCGCGACGCAGGCGACCGCCCGCCTTGCGCGCGGCTTTCTCCATTACGCGGATGACACCCGATAGAACGGCCATGGAAACTCTCTTATTCGGTCAGGACGCGTATCGAACGTGCCTGCAAATGGATCGTGCCCCATTCGCAGGCCATGTCGAACTTCGTGCCCTCGATATGGAAGGACTGGATGGCGAACCGGCGCCGTGCCGGATCCGTCTGCTCGGCGCGATCGAGGCCAAGCTTGGAAATGCCCGCGAACTTGAGCAGGCCGGGGTGGAAGCAACATTCCTCGCCTGCGCCCGGCGCTTCGTAATCCGCGTGCTCGGGTTCGAGACAGAAGTCCATCTCCAGCGTCAGTTCGTCGTCGTTGATAATCACAGCGCGCAGAACGCTGCGGGTCACATCGATGTTGTCGAACCGGCTGGCGATGGACTTTCCCATAGGCTCAGTTCGCCTTGCCGACGTAGCTCTGTTCGTAGACATCGACCACGATCCGCGTGCCGCTTTCGATATGCGGCGGAACCATGATGCGCACGCCGTTGTCGAGCACGGCGGGCTTGTAGCTGGATGAGGCGGTCTGCCCCTTCACCACCGCGTCGGCCTCGACGATCTCGGCTTCGATCTGCGCGGGCAGCTCGACCGAGATGGGCTTTTCTTCCCACAGCTCGAGCTTCACCTGCATGCCGTCCTGCAGGAACGGACGGGCATCGCCCAGAAGGTCGCTCGGCAGGTTGATCTGCTCGTAGGTGTTCTGGTCCATGAAGACGAGCATGTCGCCGTCTTCGTAAAGGAATTGGTAATCCGCCGTATCGAGCCGCACCTTTTCGACCGTATCCGCACTGCGGAAGCGGACATTGGTCTTGCGGCCGTCCTGCAGGTTCTTCATCTCGACCTGCATGTAAGCGCCGCCCTTGCCCGGCTGCGTGTGCTGGATCTTGGCAACTTTCCAGATGCCGTTCTCATATTCGATGATGTTGCCGGGACGGATGTCCACGCCGCTGATCTTCATGGGGAAGCTACCTTCGACTTGTAAAAGAGCGCGCCGCCCCGCGGGCGGCATGTGCCGCGGGCCTTAGCCGAGCGAAGCCGCGCGGGCAAGCGAGTGGAAAATCGCGCGGGCAATCGCTATATCACGCGACGGATCATGATCATGAAACATTTGCGCCCCCTCGCCCTTCTCGCTCTCGCGGCCAGCTTCGCCCATGCTCCCACTTCGGCGCAGGGGCGCCTGCTGCTGCTCGACCAGGGCGAATATGTCTGTGCGCTTCCCGGGGATGCGACCGGAGCGGCGTGGGTCGAACAGGAAGGGCGCGATTTCGCGATCACCGGAGGATCGAGCTATCGCACCGTGCGCGGCAGCGGAACCTATCTGATGGAAGGCAAGAACGTGATCTTCACGCGCGGACCGATGCGCGGTGTGCAGATGCTGCGGCTGGGTTCGGGCATGCTGCAGGAGGTCGGGCGCGACGGCAAGCTGGGGCGGCTGCGTTGCCACCGCTCGGGTCCGCTCAAGCGCTGATCAGCGAGCGGTCAGCAGCGGATAGGGGTTCACCGCATGCGCGGGCTCCCACCATTCGGCATCTGTGGTCGTCTGCAGAATAGCGAAATGCAGATGCGGCGTGTCGTCGGACGCGTTGCCCGAACTGCCCACTTCGCCAAGCCGCTGGCCGCGGCGCACGCGCTGTCCCTCGCGCAGTCCCTCGGCATAGCCATCGAGATGCGCGTAATAGTAGATCGTCTGCCCGTCGACTGAACGCACGTAGATCGTGTTGCCCCCCGCATCCGAGCGGTACAGTTTCTCGACCTTGCCCGGGGCGGCCGAAAGCACGGTGGTGCCACGCGGTGCCATGATATCGATCGCCTCGTGCAGACGCGCGTTGTCGCCGCGCGAATCGCTATAGGTATCGCTCAGGTCCGAGGGACGGATGTTCTGCACCGGGATAACCAGCTGGCGCGGCTGCCCGGTCTTGCTGGCGGTGGGCGCATCGAGGTCGAGCAACGTGGCCGGAACGGGTTCGCCATCGCGTTCTGCGTTCGCCGCATTCTGATCGGTCATCTCGGGACTTGGTGCCACCTCGGCAGGGCGGGTAGTTCCGCGCTGGCTGGCGCTGGTCGCATTCTCGATCAGGCTGCCGCCCGCGACGATCCAGATTGCGCTGGTGATCGTAGCGGTGATGACGATGGTGAGAATGCGATCGACGAGGTTCATGCCTGCAGCCTAGCCCGTCACGCCTCGAAAATCACGCGTGTCGACTGCGAAACCATTCCCGCCAGCCGTGCCGCATCCCAATTGGTCAGGCGAACACAGCCGCTCGACTGGGCGCGGCCAATGGTTTCCGGATCGGGCGTGCCGTGAATTCCGTAATGCTCCTTGCTCAGATCGATCCACACCACGCCGACGGGCGAGTTGGGGCCTGGGGGCAATTTATAGGTTGCTCCGCTCCCCTTCCCCAGCACCGCGGGATCATAGCTGTAGGGAGGGTTGTAGGCTTCGCCGAGAATGTCCCATTCGCCCAGCGGGAGCGGGAACTGGCTGGAACCGGAGCTGACGGTGAACATGGCGACCAATTCGTCGCCCCGATAGGCCTTGAGTGTATCTGCCGACTTGCTCACGACGATGCGATCGACCTCCGGCTGGTCGCTGCCAACGCCGAGCGCAGCCAGCGTCTGCTGCCAGCCTTTGTCGGCAATCGCACCCGGTTCGATTGCATCGCCTCCGATGTTCGGCACGCGGATTTGCTGCCCAGGTCTGAAATACCCATCACCGGGGCGTTCGGTCGGCCGGGCACCGGCTTGGTCCCGGGCCGCCCCCGATCGCGCGACAGGTGAAGCGCCCGCCGGACGACCATCGGGGTTGAGCTGGCGCAATACCTCGACGGTGGTGTGGAAACGCTCCGCCAGTCTTTCATCCAGCGACGTGTATCCGAGATTGTCCGCCTCGGCCTTCCTGGCCGGATCCTCGGGAATTGGCTTGAACTGCGCGTCTCCCCAGCTCGCCGGGATCGTGACCACTCGCGTAGCGGGAATACGGTCCCACTCGGCCAAGGCGCGCTTGGTTTCATCATCGAGCTTGCCGGTTATCGCGAGGTCGTTTGCTTCCTGGAACCCGGACAACGCGTTCTCGGTGCTCATGCCCATCTTGCCGTCGATCACACCGGGTCCGAATCCGATCCTATCGAGAACGACCTGCGCGCGCATGACCAGACGATGTTCCGGATCCTCGATTGGATTATCGGAACCGTCGGATGTGGCGATGGCACCGTCGTTCGATGCCATGCTGTCGGCATGATTGTCGTCGCTGTAGGTTTCGTAATCGGGCCCGCCGCTTGGGATGGCGGTGGCGATGCTGCTGGCTTCACCTTGCTCGGGATTGTCCTGGCCCTGCATCCCGCATGCAGTAAGCGCGCACAAAGAAACGGCGACGAACAGGGAGCGATGCATAGAATACCTCTGCTGATGGAGGAGCGCGACCCGCCCGCCCCTTTCAGCAGAACCAACTCATGCCTTGCCGATTTGCTCCGCGAAGGCTTTCACCGCAGCGACCTCGTCGCCGTTCCAGACCGCGCCCGATACGGCGAGAAAATCGGCTCCCGCAGCGATCAGCGGCGCGCAGTTCTCTGGCGCGATCCCGCCGATCGCGACACAGGGTATTTCGAACAGCGCGCTCCACCATTCGAGGATTTCGGGTGCGGGGCGGTGTTCGCTCTGCTTGGTCGTGCTCGCGAAAAAGGCGCCGAACGCGACATAATCGGCGCCAGCTTCACCCGCTTCCATCGCCAGATGCTTCGAAGCGTGACAGGTCACGCCGATCTGCGCCTCACGGCCCAGTTCCTCGCGCGCCTCTCGCGGGTCTCCGTCTCCCTGCCCCAGATGCACGCCGTCGGCGCCAAGCCGTTTCGCCAGTGCCACATCGTCATTGACGATGAACGCCACCTCGCGTGCGGCGCAGATGGCTTGCAACGGCTCTGCGAGACGCGCCGCCTCGTGCTGGTCGACGCCCTTCACGCGGAACTGGAAGGCGGTGACGACTCCCGCACCTGCATCGAGCGCGCGTTCGAGCCGCAGGGGAAACTCGCCCGACACGTCGAGCGGCGAAATGAGATAGAGTTGGCAATCGGTCATCGGTGCCGGTCATTAAAGCGGTTCGCGCACCGCGTCACCTGTTCAGGCATGCGAAAGCGCAGGCGCGTTCTAGCGTTCCTCATGAAAGCCTATCTCGCTGCCGCATTGATCGCCCCGCTGACCGCCGCCTGCGCGATCATTCCCGACACGCCGCGTTCGAACGGCGATGCCGCCCGGCAAGGTACCGCGGTGGCGATCAACGCCCCCGTCTGGGCGGGCGATACGATCCTGACCCCGCTGGGCGTGACCGAGGACAGCCGCTGCCCTGCCAATGCGCGCTGCGTCTGGCCTGGCAAGATTACCGTCTCGACACGAGTGGCAGCCACGCACTGGGTGCAGACCGCCCCGCTGACACTGGGTGAACCTTACACGGTGATGGGTCGCACCTATGTGCTGGTATCGGCCACGCCGGAACAGGCCACCGACCGGACGATCCCGGTCGGCGACTACCGTTTCGTGTTCGAACGACGCTAGGCGATCAGGCGACGCTGGCGGCGTGGATCTGGTCGATCGCGCCCGACAGCGTCCCGTCGAATTCGTCGTCGCTCTGCGTCGCGCGCAGGTCCTGGAGCAGGCCGCGGCTGAAGCTGGCGATCATGCCGGGGTTCTTGGCCAACTCGCTGCAGGCTTCCTCGGTCGAATAGCCACCTGACAGCGCGACGACGCGCAGGACCTTGGGATGATTGGTCAGCCCACCATAGATCCCCGCTTCCTTGGGGATCGACAGCTTGAGCATGATCTGCTGGCCTTCGGGCAGTGCGACAAGGCCTTCCTCGATCGCTTCGAGCATGATCTTCTCGCCCTCGGCGCGGTCGGCGGCGGTGATGTCGTATTCGGGCTCGAGCATGGGGACGAGACCACACGAGAGGATGCGCGCGCCCTCGGCGAACTGCTGCCGCACGGCTTCCTTGATCCCCACCGGATTGGCCGACTTGATCACCGAACGCATCTTGGTGCCGAACACACCCAGTTCGCGCGCGCGGTTGCACATGTCTTCCAGGCCCGGATTGGGCTTCATCAGTTGCGCACCGTCACGCTCGTCCTCGAGACCCTTGTCGACCTTGAGGAAGGGGACGATGCCGCGCTCCTTGAGCCGCGCGGGCACGCTCTTGCCGCCGCTCTGGCCTTCCATGGTCTTCTCGAACAGGATCGCCCCGATGACCTTGCCATTGCCGAAGCACGGGCTTTCGATGATCCGCTGGCGCATCTCGTGGATCAGGCCGAACATTTCGTCTTCGGTCGTCCAGGCGTCATCCGCGACACCGTAGCCCTTGAGCGCCTTGGGGGTCGAACCGCCCGACTGGTCGAGCGCGGCGATGAAACCCTGGCCCTCGGCGATACGTGCCTTCATGTCATCGAACGTCATCTGGAAAACCCCGTCGCTAATAGTGGTATGAATTCGTATGCTGCGCCGCATACAAAGGGTTTTTTGGCCCTGCAACTGGGGGCGGCAACTAATTCCCGCCAGCACGTCAGTTACGGATCAGCCGCGCGGCGAATTCTTCCTGCGAGGGCATGGCGCGAAGCGCCTGGTCAAGCTGAGCACGCACAGTGCCGAGGGCATGATCGAGTTGGCGTGGATCGAAGGCATCGGCGCGGCGGTCGTGGCTTCGCGGGACCACGCCGGAGGCCATCAGCAGATCGATCCAGAACTGCCGGTCGACGATCTCGCCATCGAATTCGGGCAGCCGCCCCCGGTTGCGGAACTGGTCGATTCGTAGCCGCAAGGCTTCGGGAACCGGGCTCGCGCGCACCGCCTGCCACTCTTGCTCGCTGCGCGTGTTCAACGCCAGTGGCGCGGCGACGAGTTCGGCCAGGCGTTTGATCGTCCGCGCATGCAGCGCGTTGAACCGGCGCGCCTCCACGATCATATCCCGCGTGGCGGGCAGGCATTGCACCAAATGCAGTGCGTGTGCGAGCAACAGGCGGCTATCGGCCGAGAACAGCCCGCTTATCTGCCCGGCGGCAGGACCAAGGCGGAGGTGATTGCCTTGCCACGGGGCGGCAAGCGCGAAGGGGCGCGACAGGTCCCCCTTACCACGCGGCTTCACGTGGTATGCTGGCAGCGGCTGCCCCGCGCGCAGTTCGAAAGCGATACCGCCCGACTGCGCTGTTTCCAGCAGCGGCATTGGAACCGCATCATCTCGGGCCGAGGCAGGATCGAGCGGGCGAAGGTCGATCACGAAGTCGGCTCCGAGCGGCACGCCATCCGCCAGGCGTATCGTGTCGACGATGTCGCCCTCGCCTCGCTCGAGCGCGATCTCCGACGCATTGTGCCGCACAACATTCGGCGCGGTGCAGCCCCTGTCGAGTGCCTGCGCCAACGCTCCGCGATCGAGCAGTGCCAGCGGTCCCAGCATCGCCAGCGGTGTGTCGGGGGCGTCGGCGGCCAGCGCCAGCTTCCCGTCCTCCGCCGCGCGCGCGCAAAAGCGGAACCCGTGATAAAGCTCGGCCAGCCGGTCGAGCGCGCCCGCCTGCGCTGCGACGCGGCGCAGAATTTGGTGCAGCGCGAGTCCGGCGATTGCGGGCAGGTCTCCCGAGGGCGCAGCAACGATCGGTATGCCGTCCTCGCGCAGTCCGTCGAGCGCGAAGCCGAGCGTGAACCGCGCCCCGGCCGCGGCCAGTTCGGCAACTCCCCAGCCCAGCGCGCCGAAGTAGCGATCGTCCACCGGCAGCAATGCAAGCGAAGAGGCAGATGCCGACTGCTCGATCACGTGGACCGTCAAATGCGGCGGTAGCTGCGATGCGAGCAAAGTCGCGACCGGCCAGATATCCTCGTAGCCGCCAACGACCACGATCGTGCCGCATTCGCCCGTCACTGCCCGGCCCCGTAAACATAACGAGCCCCTGCCCGCTCCAGAAAGTCCAGATGCAGTGGCATTGCGGCGGCGTCATCGGCGATTTTACCGTGAATGGCAGTCAGCCTCTTGCCCAGTTCGTCCGCATCCATCGCATCGGCCCGCGGGTCCCATCTGCGGGGGACCACGTTCTGACCGAGGAATACCGATATCCAGCTGACCGGCTGGAACAAGCCGTCGGCGTAATCGGGCAGGATCGCCCGCTCACGGAAATCCTCTATCCGTGCCGAGAGGCTGTCAGGCAGGGGCATAGCGCGCATCGCCCGCCAGAACTCCTCTTCGCGCTGGTTTGCGACATAATGGAGCACGAGGAAGTCGCGGATGCGTTCGAATTCGAGATCCATCAGCCGATTATATTCGCGCCGGTCGGCCTCTTCGATGGCAGTATGGGGGAACAGCTCGACCAGATTGAGAATGCCGCTCTGGATGAGATCGATACTGGTCGATTCCAGCGGTTCGAGAAACCCGCCCGCAAGCCCGATCGCCACGCAATTACCGCGCCATAACGTGCTGCGGCGTCCGGTGGTGAAACGGAGCTGACGCGGCTCTGCACCGGGTTCTCCCTCGAGATTGGCCATCAGGGCCTCGGCCGCGTCCGCATCGTCCCAGAAAGCGTCGCAATAGACCAGGCCATTGCCCACGCGGTGCTGCAGCGGAATCCGCCACTGCCACCCAGCAGCCCGCGCAGTCGCCCGCGTGTAAGGCCCATAATCGCCGCCATTCGCACAGGGCACGGCGAAGGCCCGGTTGCAGGGTAGCCAGTTGCTCCAGTCCTCGAAGCTTGTTTCCAGCGTCTCGCCTATCAGAAGAGCGCGAAAGCCCGAGCAGTCGATGAACAGATCGCCCCTTATGGCTGCCCCATCTTCGAGTCTGACCGCTGAGATGGTGCCACTCGCGCTGTCGCGGGCGATATCGACAACCCGGCCTTCGCGCCGCACCACGCCCGCTGATTGCGCCAGTTCGGAAAGCCAGGCCGCATAAAGTCCGGCGTCGAACTGGAAAGCGTAGTCATAGGGTTGGCGCGTTCCATCCCCATGCGGAGGCTCGAAACGGCCCTGCATGGCAGCCATGATCGGCAGGCAGTATTCGCCGATCGGCGCCGCCTTCCCGCGGACATGCGTGCGCGCCCAGCAGTCGATAAATGCGACGGGTCCGATCTCCTCTCCGAAACGTCCGAAGGGATGGATGTAGCTGTCGCCCACCCGCCCCCAGTCGCGGAACTCGATCCCCAGTTTGATGGTAGCTGCGGTGCGCGCCATCATTTCGCGCTCGTCGATCCCCAGCAGACTGTTGAACCGCCGGATTTGCGGCAGGGTCGCTTCGCCCACACCGACCGTGCCGATGGCAGCGGATTCGACCAGCGTGACCGACAGCCCCGTGCCGCCCAGCAACCGCGCAAGCGCCGCGGCGGTCATCCAGCCCGCGGTCCCCCCGCCGACGATCACCACGCTGCTGATTGCCTGCTCCCGCTCCGTCATGCTTCCGGCTTACCCAGAGCCACACGCGCCCACAAGCGCGGGCACCAATCCGCCTGCCCACGCGTAGATGGCGCAAAGGCGAAAGGATGCTTCATGCTCGATGCGACCCAGGAAAAGCTGTGCGACGACAATCGGACCGATTATTCCGATCTGAAAGCCCTGACGATCAATTGCACGCTCAAGCCGAGCCCTGGCGGCTCGCATACCGACAAGTTGCTGGGCGTTGCCGAAGCGATCCTCGTGCGCAACGGCATTACCCTCGAGCAGGTACGGCTGGTAGATCACGACATCGCGCCGGGGGTCTATCCCGACATGACCGAACACGGTGCGGAACGCGACGACTGGCCTGCGATCTGGGAAAAGGTCGCGGGCGCGGATATCCTCATCGTGGGCACGCCGATCTGGCTGGGCGAGAAAAGTTCGGTCTGCCAGCGGTTGATCGAACGGCTCTATGCGCATTCGGGCCAGACCAACGACAAGGGGCAATATGCCTTCTACGGCAAGGTCGGCGGCTGCGTGGTCACCGGCAATGAGGACGGCATAAAGCACATCGGCATGGGTGTGCTCTATTCGCTGCAGCATGTCGGTTACACGATACCGCCGCAGGCCGACGCGGGATGGGTCGGCGAGGCCGGCCCCGGCCCCAGCTATGGCGATCCGAAGGAGAATGGCGAGGGATACGAAGGCTTCGAAAACGACTTCACCCGCCGCAATACCACCTTCATGACGTGGAACCTGATGCATTTTGCCCGCATGCTCAAGGATGCGGGCGGCATTCCCGCGTGGGGCAATTCGCTCGATCTGTGGCAGGAAGGCCGCCGTTTCGACGCCCCCAATCCCGAATATCGCTGATCCGCAGACGCGGCACACCGCCCTAACGGCGAGTGATCTTCCGGATGATACCGTTAAAGCTGAGTACCGGCTTGCCATCGGCGCGGATCATGCCGACGACATAGATCGTCTTGCCGCCCGCGCGCACGACTTCGCCGCGCGCCTCGATCAGCTGGCCGACGCTGGCCGGATCGAGGAAATCACCCGCAAGATGCATGGTCACCCCGTGCGATCCGGCGAGTTCATCGGTCGCGATGGTGAAGATCGCGCTGTCGGCAAAGGTCATCATGCAGCCGCCGTGCATGAAGCCCGCGCCATTCATGTGGCGCTCTTCCGCGCGGAAGGCGGCGACCATGCCACCATCGGCCTCGCGCCGTTCGTAGAACGGGCCCGCGCGCTGCTCGAAGGCATCGCTCTGCCAGGTAGACCAGCCCGCCCATTCGCCCTCGGTAACAGGTACGAGCCCGCCGCTCGCGCCGACTGCTTCGTTCTCACTCATGCGATCAGCGCCGCCACACCGGGAAGATCCTTGCCTTCCATCCATTCGAGGAAGGCGCCGCCTGCGGTGGAGACGAAGGTGAACTCGTCCTTCACCCCGGCATGTGCGAGCGCGGCAACCGTGTCGCCCCCACCTGCGACCGAGGTCAGCGAGCCGTCCTGCGTCAGGGCCGCAGCGGTCTTGGCCAGCGCCACGGTTGCGGTGTCGAAGGGCTCGGTCTCGAACGCCCCCATCGGGCCGTTCCACACCAAGGTACTGCAGGTCTTGAGCACATCGCCCAGAGCCTCGGTCGCGAGCGGGCCCACGTCGAGGATCATCTCGTCTGCGGCCACTTCGTGCACGTTGCAGGTGCGCAGGCTGGGCGGGTTGGCCGCGAATTCCTTCGCGACCACTACATCGTAAGGCAGGTGCACGGTGCAGCCCGCGTGTTCGGCTTCGTCCATGATGCGGCTGGCCGTAGCGGTGAGGTCGTGCTCGCACAGCGACTTGCCGACATCGACACCCTTGGCGGCAAGGAATGTGTTGGCCATCCCCCCACCTATGATGAGATGCTGGACGCGACCGACGAGATTGGTGAGCACGTCGAGCTTGGTCGAGACCTTGGCGCCCCCGACCACCGCTGCGACGGGCGGCTCCGGCGTGCCGAGTGCCGCATCCAGCGCTTTCAGTTCGGCTTCCATCGCACGGCCTGCATAGGCCGGAAGATGATGCGCAAGCCCTTCGGTCGAGGCATGCGCCCGGTGCGCGGCGGAGAAGGCGTCGTTGACGTAGAAATCGCCATGCGCAGCGATGCCGCGCGCGAATTCGGGATCGTTGGCTTCTTCGCCCGGCCAGAACCGCACGTTGTCGAGCAGGCCGATATCACCATCGCGCAGGATGCCGATCGACTGTTCGACCACGGGCCCCATCACCTCGGGGATGAACATGATTTCCTTGTCCAGCACTTTCTCCACATCGCCCTGCACGAAGCTGGTGCTCATGGTCGAGTGACGCTGCCCCTTGGGTCGACCGAAATGGGCGAGCAACAGGACCTTGGCGCCCTTGTCGGCGAGCTCGAGAATGGTCGGCTTCACCGCCTCGACGCGAGTCACGTCGGTGGCCGAGCCATCCTTCATCGGCAAATTGAGGTCGACGCGTACCAGCGCGACCTTGCCGGTGATGTCGCCGAGGTCATCCAGGGTCCTGAAGCTGCTCATCGTGTCGTCCTTTAGAGGAACTTCGCCATCACGCCGGCGGTGTCGATCATGCGGTTCGAGAAGCCCCACTCATTGTCGTACCAGCTGACGACGCGGGCAAGCTTGCCTTCCATCACGCTGGTTTCGAGGCTGTCGATGGTCGAGCTGGCCGGGTAGTGGTTGAAGTCGCTCGAAACGAGCGGCTGGTCGGTATAGTCGAGCACGCCCTTCATCTTGCCTTCGGCCGCTTCCTTCAGAGCGGCGTTCAGTTCCTCGGCGCTGGTGTCGCGGCCGGGGGTGAAGACGAGGTCGACGAGGCTGACGTTCGGCGTCGGTACGCGAACGCTCGAACCATCGAGCTTGCCGGCCAGTTCGGGCAGGACGAGGCCGACCGCGCGGGCAGCGCCGGTGGTGGTCGGGATCATGTTCTGCGCACCACCGCGAGCACGGCGCATATCGCCATGCATCTGGTCGAGCATGCGCTGGTCGTTGGTGTAGCTGTGGATCGTGGTCATGAAGCCGCGCTCGATACCCACTGTGTCATGCAACACCTTGGCCATCGGCGAGAGGCAGTTGGTGGTGCAGCTGGCGTTCGAGACAATCACGTCTTCGGCGGTCAGCGTCTCGTGGTTCACGCCGTAGACGATCGTGGCCGAAACGTTCTTCGCCGGGGCCGAGATCAGCACGCGCTTGGCGCCCGCTTTTAGGTGCGGTTCGGCGGCTTCGTGGCTCTGGAAGAAGCCGGTGCATTCGAGGACGATGTCGACGCCCTGATCGGCATGCGGCAGATTGCCCGGGTCGCGCTCGCTGGTGACCGCGATCGACTTACCGTTCACGATGATGGCGTTGTCGCCCACTTCGACGGTGCCGGGGAAACGGCCATGCGTCGAATCGTACTGGAACAGCAGCGCGTTCGACTTGGTGTCGGCCAGGTCGTTGATGCTGACGAGTTCGAGATCGTGGTCGTCACGTTCGAGAATGGCGCGCGCCACGAGGCGGCCGATGCGTCCGAAACCGTTGATTGCAACCTTGGTCGACATTGCAAAAACTCCTGCTTAACCGTTCAATTTGTTCATGATCTGCGGCACGATAGCATCCGCAGTAAGGCCGAATTTCTCGAAGAGATCGCCCGCCGGCGCGCTGGCGCCGAAGCGGTCGATGCCGATGCGCAGTCCGTGCGTCATGGTGTAGCGATCCCAGCCGAAGGTGGTGCCCGCCTCGATGCTGACGCGCAGAAGTTGCTCCGGCGCGACGTCGGGAAGGATATCCGCGCGATAGGCATCGTCCTGTTCGTCGAACAGCTGCGTGCATACCATCGATACGACGTCCGCGCCGATCCCGTCGGCTTCGAGCCGCGCGGCGCATTCGAGCGCAAGGCTGACTTCAGAACCGGTGGCTATAAGGATGACCTTGCGGTCCGCATTCGCCGATTTGACGCGATAGGCGCCGCGCGCGCTGCAATTCTCGCCGGCCATTTCGGTGCGGACCTGCGGCAGGCCCTGACGGGTCAGCGCGAGAACCGTCGGGCGGTCCTTCTGGCGCAAGGCGATGTCCCAGCACTCGGCGGTCTCGACCGTATCGGCCGGTCGCATAACGAGGAGATTGGGCATCATGCGCAGCGACTGGACATGCTCGATCGGCTGGTGCGTCGGGCCGTCTTCGCCCAGCCCGATGCTGTCATGCGTCATGACATAGACAGTGCGGACCTGCTGCAGCGCCGACAGGCGGATCGCCGCGCGACAATAGTCGGTGAAGACGAGGAAGGTGCCGCCGTAGGGGATCACCCCGCCATGCAGCGCCATACCGTTCATCGCCGCGGACATGCCGAATTCGCGAATGCCGTAATAGACGTAACGACCGCTGTAGTCGTCGGCGGTAAACGGCCCGATGCCGCCCGCCTTGGTGTTGTTCGATCCTGTCAGATCGGCGCTGCCGCCGATCGTGTCGGGCAAATTGGCGTTGATCTCCGCCAGTGCCATTTCGCTCGCCTTACGGGTCGCGACCTTTTGCGGTTCGTCGATCAGCGACTGGATATAACCATCGAGGCTGAAGCTTTCGGGGAGATCGCCGGCCATGCGGCGCAGGAACTCATCCCGATCGCCATGCTGTTCGAGCCGATTGCGCCAATCGGCGCGGGCCTGCACGCCGCGATCCGTGCTGCCGCGCCAGTCCGACACGACGTCTTCGGGAATTTCGAACGGCGCAGATTCCCAGCCGAGCACTTCGCGGGCAGCGGCGATTTCGTCATCGCCCAGCGGCGCGCCATGCGTCGCGCTGGTACCTTGCTTGTTGGGCGATCCCTTGCCGATCACCGTCTTGCACGCGATCAGCGAGGGACGGTCGTCGGCAATCGCTTCGTCGATGGCGCGCCGGATATCGTCGAAATCATGCCCGTCGCAGCTGACGACGTGCCACCCGGTCGCTTCATAGCGCGCCTTGATGTCCTCGCTGGTCGACAGGTCGGTCGTGCCATCGATGGTGATGTTGTTATCGTCCCACAGCACGGTCATCCGGCCAAGCTTGAGATGCCCTGCAAGGCCGATCGCTTCGTGATTGATGCCTTCCATCAGGCATCCGTCGCCGGCGATCACCCAGGTGCGGTGGTCGACAAGCTCGTCCCCGAAAGTCGCATTGAGATGGCGTTCGGCCATCGCCATGCCGACACCCATGGCCAAGCCCTGACCCAGCGGGCCGGTGGTCGCTTCGACGCCGTCGAGCAGGAAGTTCTCCGGATGGCCGGCGCAGGGGCTGCCGATCTGCCGGAAATTGCGGATATCCTCCATCGTCGGTGCCGCATAGCCGGTCAGGTGCAGCAGGCTGTAGATCAGCATCGAACCATGCCCCGCCGACAGCACGAAACGGTCGCGATCGGCCCAGTCTGGAACCGCGGGATCGTGCTTCAGGTATTCACTCCACAGCACGGTCGCGACATCGGCCATGCCCATCGGCATGCCCGGGTGCCCCGAATTCGCCGACTGGACCGCATCCATCGAGAGCGCCCTGATGGCGTTGGCCATCGGGACCATGCGAGCGGTGGCGAGACTCATTGAACAATTTCTCCGGAAAACTGGGCCGATTCGACGCGCGCGAAGCCTTCGCGGAGGCAGCGCGCGAGGTCAACCCGCGCCCGCGCCCCATTGCGCCTCGCGCACGGCTCAGGCCACTTATCAACAGCGAACGCCAAACCTTTGCCATGGCGAAGCAATCTTGGTATTTCGTACCGGTCATGACTACGGAACGTATCGGAAATGCGCTCGACCGGATCGATCGCGCGCTTGCGCGGATCGAAACGCAGGCGGCGCTTGCCCGCAGCGCCCCGAAACCGGGCGGCACAGCGAATGCCGAACTCGTCGCGCGCCACGAGGCACTGCGCGAACGCGTATCCGACAGCATTGCCCAGCTCGACTCGCTGATCGAAGGCCTGCCGCAATGAGCGATGTCACTCTGGCGGTGGGTGGTCGTAATTATACCGTGTCCTGCGCCGACGGGCAGGAGGAACACGTGCAGCGCCTGGCTGCGGTGATCGACGGCAAGCTCGGGTCGATGGGCGCCAATCTGTCGAGCCAGGAAGCGAAGAACCTGTTGTTCGCGGCGCTGTTGCTGGCGGACGAACTGGACGAGGCCAAGCAAAGAGCTGCACCGCCCGAGCCCGCCTTCGATGCCGACAGGCTGGCCGGACAGCTCGAAAGGATCGCGGCCGCACTGGAGAATGCGGCATCGACCCTTGAGGACGGCACCAGCGCATCCTAGATAAGGTGGTGGCGGGGCTGCCCGGCACGAGCCGCATGAATATCCCTGAGGCTATAAGCAATCCATGGGAGCTGTCCCTGCCCTGGTCCACCGGTTCGGCCGTGGGATCGGGGCATACGGTACCCACCTGACGTTTTAGGCGTCAGAGGATTTCGCCGGAAACGACCCATGGTGGTCCCGCCACTTTCACCCAGGAGGAACGCAGCGTGACCAAGGACGATCTTCGCAAGGATCTGCGCATCGCGCGCCGCGACCATGTCACCGCGCTCCCGGCCTCGATGCGGACGCTGGTCTTCATGCGACCGCCCGCCCCGCTTGCCGCGCTGGTACCCGAGGGTGCGACGATCGGCCTTTACCACGCCAATCCCTACGAAGCGCCCACCGCAGCCTATGCGCGCCATTTCTTCGAGCAGGGTCACGAACTGGCCCTGCCGCGCTTCGCCGGTCGCGGCGAAGCCATGCGATTTGCACGCTTCATCGATCCCTTCGACGACAGCTACCTGGAAAAGGGGCCCTACGGGCAACCGCAGCCCCTTGCCGATGCACCGCTCGTACAGCCGCAGGTGCTGTTCGTTCCGCTGGTCGGCTTCACGAGCCAGGGCGTTCGCCTCGGACAGGGCGGCGGACATTATGATCGCTGGCTGGCCGATCACCCCGATACAGTGGCGATCGGACTGGCATGGGATTGCCAGCTCGTCGACGCATTGCCGGTTGAACCGCACGATATCCCGTTGACCGCGATCATAACCCCCACCCGTATCTATGGACCTTTCGTATGAGGAACGAACCCACCTGGCGCATCCCGGTCGGCATTCTCGGCCTGCTCTTCGTGCTGGCGGTCTATGGCGTGGTAATCGCGCGCTACGCACCCGACCTGATCGGCGACTGGCCGACGCTCGTGCAGACGGTGATCTACATCGTGCTCGGGTTGATCTGGTTGCTGCCGCTGCGCCGTTTCCTCATCTGGATGGAAACCGGGCGCTGGGGCTGATTGCCAAGCGCAGGGCCTTGCCCTAGCCTCTCCCTCGGAGAGGGAAAATCATGACATCAGGAGAAGGCACGGCCACGCGGCCGTCGGTCTGGCTCAAGCTGGCGCATGGATCGGGCGCCGCGGCGTTCGGCATCAAGAACGGCGGCTTCGATTACTTCCTGCTGTTGTTCTACGGGACGGTCATCGGGCTCGAGCCGGGGCTGGTCGGCCTCGCCATCCTGATCGCACTGGTAATCGACGCGATCAGCGACCCGCTGGTCGGCTATTGGTCGGACAATTTCCGTAGCCGCTGGGGCCGCCGCCATCCCTTCATGTATGCCGCCGCGTTGCCTGTCGCGCTGAGCTATTTCCTGCTCTGGAACCCACCAGACTGGGGCCAGACGGGCCTTTTCATTTACCTCACGCTCATTGCGGTTCTGATCCGCACCTTTATCACCTTCTACGAGACCCCCAGCTCGGCGCTCATCCCGGAGATCACGGCGGATTACGAGGAACGCACCAGCCTGCAATCCTACCGGTTGCTGTTCGGCTGGTCGGGCGGAAACCTGATGACGATCGTCATGTTCGGCGTCTTGCTCACCGGCCCGCTCGGCATGCGCGACCGCGATGCCTATGCCACTTACGGGATCATCGCCTCGGTGCTGATCTTCGCGACCATCATGATCTCGGCGCTCGGCACGCACCACAAGATTCCCGACCTCCACCGACCGGTCGAGACGGGCGAACGCTACAGCGTCGCGCGTGTCTTTCGCGAGATGATCCAGACGTTGAGCGAGAAGAGCTTTGTGGCGCTGTTCTTCGCCACCATGCTGTTCGCGGTAGCCAGCGGCCTTTCGGCCGCCCTCGCCTTCCTCATGCTCAATTATTTCTGGGGCTTCAGCGAATTCCAGATCTTCATCTGGACCTGCACCGTGTTTCTCTCCGCCCTGCTGGGATTTCTGGTCGCACCATGGACCACGCGGCGGCTGGGGAAGAAGCGTGCGACTATCGTGCTGGGACTGCTGGCTTTCACCATTCAGCCAATGCCGGTGCTTCTGCGCCTTGCCGGGCTGATGCCCGAAAATGGCGATCCGCTGCTGTTTCCATTGGTGCTTGCGATCAACGTCGTCGACCTGTCTCTCATCATCGCGGTGCAGGCTGTGGCCTTCTCGATGATTGCCGATCTGGTGGAATCGAACGAAGTGCGCACCGGCCGACGATCCGAGGGCGTCTATTACGCGGCGGTGACCTTCACGCGGAAGACGACGCAGGGGCTCGGGGTGCTGGCCGCGGGGCTGATCCTGTCATTCATCGATTTCCCCGAAGGTGCCGAGCCCTCCAGCGTGTCGCAGGAAGTGTTGTGGCAATTGGGCGCGCTCTACGCACCCGCGCTGCTCGCTATTTATCTGGCGGCGCTGTTCTGCATTGCGCGCTATCGGATCGACAAGGCCGAGCACGAGGAGAACCTGCGGCGGCTTGCTGCAGCGCGTGCAGCCGCAACCGACTGACAACCTATTCGATTGTTAGGAAAATCCCCAAGTGGCGCGAGTGACGGGACTCGAACCCGCGACCTTCGGCGTGACAGGCCGACACTCTAACCAACTGAGCTACACCCGCGCAGCCACTTGGGAGCCGCGCATCTACGGGCGGCTCCGATTCCTGTCAACGCAGATTCGCTGCTTTTTTCGAACTTTTTTGCAAAGCGGCAATCGGCTTCTCTATTTACCGCAAAACCGCCGATTTCTGCGCGTTTTTACCACATGACAACACGCAAAGGGCCCCCGAACCCATGGTCCGGGAGCCCTGTGTCGTCGCGGCCCACAGCGAGCGCTTCGAAAGGCCTTCAGTCGACGAGGATCAACGCGGGCGTTTCCAGCAAGCGTTTGAGCGCCTGGACGAAGCTCGCCGCGTCCCAGCCATCGACCACGCGATGATCGCAGCTGATCGAAATATTCATCAGCTTGCGCTTCTCGATCCGCTCCACTCCATCCGCACCGGTCACATACATCGGCCGTTCGATGATCCGGTTGGGCCCGATGATCGCCACTTCGGGGCGATTGATGACCGGGGTCGTTGCCACGCCGCCAAGCGGACCCAGCGACGTCACGGTCAGCGTACCGCCCTGCATTTCTTCCGATTTGGCGGTTCCGGTCCGCGCAGCTTCAGCCAGACGCGCGATCTCGTTGGCCAATTGCCAGAGGTTCTGCGCTTGCGCGTTGCGGATGACCGGGACCATCAGGCCCGCATCGGTCTGCGCCGCCATGCCCATGTTCACCGAACCGTGACGGGTCACGATGCCCGCCTCGTCGTCATAACGGGCGTTGATCATCGGGAAATCGGGCAGCGTCTTGCAGATGGCAGTGATCAGCAACGGCAGGATCGTCAGCTTGGGCTTCTCGCCGCGATTGCTGTTGAGCTGCGCGCGGAGCACTTCCAGATCGGTAACGTCGACTTCCTCGACATAAGAGAAGTGCGGGATGTTGCGCTTCGACGCGGCCATGTTCTCGGCGATGCGGCGACGCATGCCGATGACCTTCTTCTCTTCGTCCGCGCGGGGCTTGGCGGCAGCGCCATATCCCGCATTGTAGGACAGGAACTGGTCGAGATCGCCATGCCGGATACGTCCGTCCTCGGCAGGCTTTACCTGCGCGAGATCGACACCCAGATCCTTGGCGCGCTTGCGCACTGCCGGAGTAGCGAGCACCTTGGCCTGTGCGGAGGGTTCGGGTGCCGGGCGCGGTTCGGGCTGTGGTGCCGGATCGGGATCGGCTGCCAGCGCATCATCCGCGTCCGACGCATCGGAAGTCTCGACCTCGATCCGTTCCTCGACCGGTTCCGCCTTGGGGGCGGGCGCCGGTTCTGGTGCCGGCGCTGCTTCAACAGCAGCCTGGCTTTCTTCCGCAACATCGTCGGGCACTTCGCCCTCGACCTCGATCACCACGAGCATAGAGCCGATCGAGACCATGTCGCCCTCGCCGCCGGCGATCTCGAGGATCTTGCCGGTCACCGGGCTTTCCATCGGGACAGTCGCCTTGTCGGTCATCATGTCGACGAATTCCTCGTCTTCATTGACCGTGTCACCGACCTGCTTGTGCCATTGCACGATTTCGGCCTCGGCGATGCCTTCGCCGATATCGGGCATGTTGAAGGTAAATTTCGCCATGGGGATCAGTCCTTGAGGATCTTGTCGATGGCCTCGCCGATGCGGATCGGGCCGGGGAAATAGGCCCATTCGAGGCTGTGGGGATAGGGTGTGTCGAAACCGGTGACGCGTTCCACCGGGGCTTCGAGATGGTAGAAGCAGCGTTCCGTCACGAGCGCGGAAAGTTCCGCACCGAACCCGCTCGTACGGGTTGCTTCGTGCACAATCAGGCAGCGCCCGGTGCGTTCGACCGAAGCCTCGATCGCCTCGATGTCGAGCGGCACCAACGTACGCAGGTCGAGAATGTCGGCTTCGACGCCCTTTTCACGGCATACCGCCTCGACCACATGGACCATAGTGCCATAGGCGAGAATAGTGAGCTGCTCGCCCTCGGTCACCTGTCGCGCCTTGCCCAGCGGGATCTTGTAATACCCTTCGGGGACCACGCTGGCGTCGAACTTCTTCCACGGCTGCACGGGCTTGTCGTAATAACCCGAGAACGGACCGTTGTAGATACGCTTGGGCTCGAAGAAGATGACCGGGTCATTGTCCTCGATGCACGAGATCAGCAGGCCCTTCGCGTCATAGGGCGTGGCCGGGATCACGGTTTTGAGGCCCGAGACGTGGGTGAAGATCGCTTCGGGGCTCTGGCTGTGCGTCTGGCCGCCGAAGATGCCGCCGCCGAAGGGCGAACGGACGGTCATGGGCGCGACATATTCGCCCGCCGAGCGATAACGCAGGCGCGCTGCCTCCGAAATCAGCTGGTCGAGGCCGGGATAGATGTAATCGGCAAACTGAATTTCGGGCACCGGACGCAGGCCGTAGGCGCCCATGCCGACCGCCACCGCGATGATCCCGCATTCGTTGATCGGCGTGTCGAACACGCGCGTTTTGCCGTATTTCTCCTGCAAGCCCGCAGTGCAGCGGAAGACGCCGCCGAAATAGCCGACGTCTTCGCCCATCACCACGACATCGTCGTCACGGCCCATCGACACGTCGAGCGCGTCGTTGATCGCCTCGATCATGTTGAGGCGGCGTTCATCCTGCTGCTCGGTGGCGGGCAGGTCCTTGGTCCGGGTCTCGCTCATGCCTCGGGCAATCCTTCGGGAAACTTGGTTTCGCGTTCATGCACCGCCTGGTCGGCCTGCTCGCGCAGGTGCCAGGGAAGCTCTTCGAAGACATCTTCGAACATGGTGCGGAACGGGTGGTGCAGACCGTGGCCAAGAATACCGTTAGCTTCGGCTTCCTTGGTCACCTTCTTGACATGCTCGGCCGCTTCCAAGTCCATCTTCTCCTGCCGTTCCTCGTCCCATTCACCGATTGCGATAAGGTGGTTCTTGAGCCGCATGACCGGATCGCCGAGCGGCCATTCGCTGCGCTCCTGCGCGCTGCGATAGCCGCTGGGATCGTCCGAGGTGGAGTGCCCTTCGGCGCGGTAGGTGAAGAACTCGATCAGCGTCGGTCCGGCATTGGCTCGCGCGCGGTTCGCTGCCCAGCGTTCGGCGGCATAGCAGGCGAGGGCATCGTTGCCGTCGACCCGCAGACCCGCAAGACCGTAGCCCAGCGCGCGCGCAGCAAAGGTGGTGCGTTCCGCCCCGGCAAAGCCGCTGAAGCTGGAGATCGCCCACTGATTGTTGATAACATTGAGGATAACCGGTGCATTATACACCGTCGCGAAGGTGCAGGCCGAGTGGAAGTCGCCTTCCGCAGTGCTGCCCTCGCCCACCCAGGTCGCGGCAATGCGGCTGTCGCCCTTCATCGCGCTGGCCATCGCCCAGCCCACCGCCTGCGGCGTCTGCGTGGCAAGGTTGCCGCTGATGGTGAAGAAGCTGTGCTCGCGGCTCGAATACATGATCGGCAACTGGCGGCCCTTCAGCTTGTCGCCCTTGTTCGAGTAGATCTGGTTGATCATTTCGATCAGCGGGTAACCGCGCTGGATCAGGATGCCCTGCTGGCGGTAGCTGGGAAAGACCATGTCGTCCCCCGCCAGTGCCATCGAGGCCGAGACGCTGGTCGCCTCCTCGCCCGTGCACTTCATGTAGAAGCTGGTCTTGCCCTGTCGCTGCCCGCGGAACATGCGTTCGTCGAACGCACGGGTCATCGCCATGTGGCCGAGCATCTTGCGCAGCGTGTCGGGGTCGAGCTTGGGATCCCATGGACCGTGCGCCTTATCATCATCACCCAGCACCCGGACCAGCCCGAACGCCAAATCATGCATTTCGGCGGGATCGCAGGCTTCGTCGGGCCGCGGGGCACTGCCTGCTGCGGGAACCTCGATATGCGAGAAATCGACCGTATCTCCCGGCCGGAACTTGGGTTCGGGAACATGCAGCGAAAGCTTGGGGCGGTTGTCGCCCTGTGCTGCACTACCCTCGGGCCTGTCGGCCATAGAATCGTCTCCCAGACGCAATCTTACGCTTAAGCGTTATTTTATTTCACGGATGGGAAACGGTCAAGTCAGGCTCGTTTCACACCGCCACGGGCGCCTTGATCGGCCCGTGCGGCGTGTAATCGTGCACTGCGAAATCCTCGATAGCGTAGTCGAAGACAGTGTCCGGGCGCCGCATTATCTCAAGCCGTGGGTGACCGCGTGGTTCCCGCGCCAATTGCTCGGTGATGAGCGCTTCGTGGTTCAGATAGAGATGCGTATCGCCCCCGGCCCACACCAGTTCACCCGGTTCCAGCCCGACCTGCTGCGCAATCATCCGCGTAAGCAGCGCAGCGGACCACAGGTTGAACGGCAGCCCCAGCGCGACATCGCAGCTGCGCTGGTAGAGCAGGCAGTTCAGCCGCGTGCCGTCCGCGCCGACGTGGAATTGATAGGTCTTGTGGCACGGCGGCAGCGCCATCGCATCGAGCTCGGCGACGTTCCAGCCCTCGATAATGTGGCGTCGGCTCCCCGGATTGTCGCGCAGCGAAGCGATCACCTGCGCGACCTGGTTGATCCCCGGCCCCGCACGATAGCTGCCATCGCCCTGCGCTTCATATGTCGGCCAGTCGACCCATTGCTTGCCGTAGACCGGGCCGAGATCGCCCCAACGCATGGCGAAGTCCTCGTCCTCAGCAATCCGCGCGACGAAATCCTCCAGTGCGATCGCCTTGCCCGTGTCCCGGACATAGCGGGCATGCGGCCACTCGTTCCAGATTCTGACGCCCTGCAAGACCAGCGGGCGGATGTTGGTTTCGCCGGTCAGGAACCACAGCAATTCGCGTGTCGCGGTCTTCCAGTAAACGCGCTTGGTGGTGATCAGCGGCATCGCGCCATTGGCTAGGCTAAACCTAAGCGTAGCTCCGAAAATTGATCTCGTCCCAATTGCGGTGCGGTCGACGCGCTGGTCGCCCTCGTTCCATATACGCCGCATGAGATCGAGATATTGCTGTTCGTAATGAGGCTGGGACACGCGCTTCCGCCCTTTCTGAAGGTCGCGCCGCCCTAACCCGAAATTGTCGCAAATGCCCGCTTGCGTGCATCGCAATCCACACCTATAGGGCGCGCCTGCTTCGCACCCGCACCGTCCAGAACGGTCCGGGCCGATCCGGTCGGGGAGTAGCTCAGCCTGGTAGAGCACTGTCTTCGGGAGGCAGGGGCCGGAGGTTCGAATCCTCTCTCCCCGACCACGATAACCCAGCGGAAACGCTGGGTTTTTTCGTATTTGGGGCTCATTCAAGCGAGAATCGCCTGATGGTGCGGACCTGCGGTTGCGGGACACCGGACCGCGTCCGGGAGATCATGCCGACATGTCCCCCAAGCGACCCCGAGCTTCTTCGGCGATGATCGCTGCGATCTCGGCATAGAGATCGGCGAATGCGGCAGACTGGCGCCATGCCGCGCCGATGCTGCGATATTCCTGCCAGCCATCGGGTTCGGCGATCCGCACCACGTCGAGCCCGCCCGCATCCGAACGGATATAGAGTTCAGGCAATATCGCCAGCCCCACTCCGGAGCCGACCATCTGCTGCAGCGCGTCGAGACTGGTGCCTTCGTAATCGGCCAGCACCGAACTGCCGAGCGCTGTGCAGATCTCAACGAGCTGGCGGTGATAGTGATGGCGATGATCGAGCGTGAGGAAGGTCCGCCCCGAGAAGTCATCGGCGCATAGTTCGACGCGGTGCCCCAGGTGATCGTCGGGTGGGACGACGATCCGCAGGGGTTCGCGAAACAGGGGTTCGACATGCAGGCCGTGCCCCGCGATCGGCAGTGGCGAGAGCACCATGTCGAGTTCGCCCGCCGCCAGTTCGCCGTGCTGGATATCGGGGATGCCTTCGCGAATGAACAGCCGCAGATCGGGATACCGCTGGTGCAGGGTCTTGATCACGCTGGGCATCAGATAGGGGCCAATGGTGGGCGTAACGCCGAAGCGGATCGAACCGACGAACCGCTCCGCTGCGCGATCTGCGGCATCTTCGAAGCCGCGCTGCGCGCTCAACACGCTGCGCGCGGGAGCCAACAGGTCGCGCCCCGCCGGGGTAAGCTGCATGCCCTTGGGGACCCGCTCGAACAATTTCAGGCCAAGGCGGGTTTCGAGTGTGCGCAATTGCTGGCTCAGCGCTGGCTGCGTCAGCCCCAACGCCACCGCTGCCTCGCCCATGTTGCGGGTTTCGGCAAGCCTGGCGAAAATCGCGATCTGCCTGAGGGTAATCATCCCTCCCCATTAGCATTACTTATCGCTTCGCCGCAATGTTTCGAATTGGATTATCGCTCGCGTGATCCTCATACCTTTTCTGAAGACAGACGAAGGAGAGAGCGATGACCAGTTCGCCCGACGAAAAGATCATGAAGCCCTACTTGCGCAAACTCCTGCGCGAGCATCGCGCACTGAACCGCCTCATCGACACCACCAAAGCGGTGGGCGCGAGCGACGACATTAAAGCAATGAAGCGCCTTCGCTTGCGACTGAAAGACAAGATCGTCGCGCTCCAGCGCCACTATTACGGGCGCAGCCTCGCGGGCTGACCCGCAGGCGGCGACCGGCCCCCTCCCCCTTCCCAAGACCAGGGGCCGGTCGTCGCCACCCCGCCAATTTTGAAGAGATAGCCATCATGAGTTCGATCAGCCCCGCCGAGCGCCTGCGCGCCTTCATCGCCAGCGAAAGCGCGGGCGGCATCATCCTGATTGTGGCTGCTGCGCTGGCGCTGGCGATCGCCAACTCCCCCCTCCTCCCCGATTACCAGAAGCTCTTGTCGACGCCGGTGGCGTTCAGCGCAGGCAGCCTCGTCGCGATCGACAAGCCGCTGCTGCTGTGGATCAACGACGGGCTCATGGCGCTGTTCTTTTTCCTCATCGGGCTGGAAGTGAAGCGCGAGATCGTGACCGGACAGCTGCGCAGCTGGAAGCAGGCCTCGCTCCCCATCATCGCTGCAATCGGCGGCATGGCGATCCCGGCGATCGTCTTCGTCGCGCTCAATCTTGGCTCGCCGGAGAATTTGCGCGGCTGGGCGATCCCCGCCGCCACCGACATCGCCTTTGCGCTGGGCCTGCTTGCCCTGCTCGGTTCGCGCGTTCCGGTGGCTCTCAAGGCCCTGTTGCTCGCCATTGCAATCATCGACGACATCGGCGCGATCGCGATCATCGCGATCTTCTACACCGAGAACATGAATCTCGCCGCGCTCGCGCTGGCGCTGATCCCCGCCGCCGCCATGCTGCTCCTGAACCGCGCGGGCGTCGCACGGACGACACCGTATTTCCTGTTTGCGGCGCTGCTGTGGATCTGCGTCCTTAAATCCGGTGTCCATGCGACGCTGGCCGGGGTGGTGACTGCGCTGTTCGTACCCATCGCGACGGGCGATGAGCGGCCGCTCGAACGGCTCGAGCATGCCTTGCACCCATGGGTGGCCTTCCTCATCCTGCCGATCTTCGCCTTCGCCAATGCCGGCGTGTCCTTCGCCGGTGCGGGGCTGGACGCGCTGCTCGCGCCGCTGTCGCTGGGAATTGCGGCGGGCCTCGTCATCGGCAAGCAGCTGGGTATTTTCGGTGCCTGCTGGCTCGCCGTGAAAGCCGGCTGGGCGAGGCTGCCCGAAGGCGTCGGTTTCCGCCATGTATACGGCCTGTCCTGCCTCGCCGGGATCGGCTTCACCATGAGCCTGTTCATCGGCAACCTCGCTTTCGCGGATCCGCAGCAGATCGCCGCGGTCAAGTTCGGGGTGCTGGGTGGATCGCTGGTCTCGGCGATCACGGGTATCGTGGTGCTGCGCTTCGCGAGCCCGCGCAAGCCGACGCAGGTGGCCGCATGACGATTGCGCTGTCGCTTGTCGCGGCGGGCCTCGTCGCGCTGGTCGTTGGCGGCGACGTACTCGTCCGCGGTGCTGTGGCGCTGGCCGAGAAGGCAGGGGTCAGCGCGCTGGTGATCGGGGTGGTCATCGTCGGGCTCGGCACGTCCATGCCCGAACTGGTGACCAGTATCGAGGCCGCGCTGGCGGGCGCACCTGCCATTGCCTGGGGCAATATCGCCGGTTCGAACATTGCCAACAGCCTGCTGATCCTCGGCGCTGCGGCGCTGGTAGCACCGATCGCGATTGTCTCGCGCAACCGCTGGCGCGACCCCCTGGTTGCTCTGGGCGCCAGCGTGATCGTGCTGGCGCTGGCGGCGAGCGATGTAGGATCCGCGCCGCTGGGCCTCGTATTGCTCGCCTGCCTCGCGGGCTACATCGCCTATTGCTACCACGAGGAACGGCTTGCCCGACCCGCCAGCGTGCACAATGCGCCGTTCGACAGGGCGCAGGCGCTCGAGCTCACGGACACGCATTTGCACGATTTGCGCAACGGCTGGGCCAAGCCGATCTTGCTGACACTGGTGGGGCTCGGGGTGCTGATCGCCGGCGGCCGCATGCTGGTGCTCGGCGCGATCGACCTCGCCCGGATGGCGGGTCTGACCGAGACACTGATTGGGTTGACGATCGTTGCCATCGGCACTTCGTTGCCCGAACTGGTCACTTCAGTAATCGCTGCACGCAAAGGCGAGACCGAAGTCGCCTTCGGCAATGTCGTGGGCTCGAATATCTACAATCTTCTGGGCATCGGCGGCGCGACCATGCTCTTCGCCCCCGGGCCGATCCCCGCCGACCTGCTTCCCGTCGACCTCGGCCTCGTGGCTACCAGCGCTGCGATCATCCTCGGCTTCACCCTACTCCGCGGCGTTTCACGCATTCCCGCGCTGGCCCTGCTGGCCGGTTACGCGGCCTATCTCGCCTACCTCGTTTCCAATGCATGACTTCAAGGAGCATACAATGATGTCACGACGCAATGTTCTCGCCGGTGCGGCTGCTGCGGGAGGTGCCATGGCGACAGGGGTCGGTGCGGCTGCGGCTCAGGGCCCGATCCCCGCGCGGCTTGCCCCCGTGATCGACGGCAAGACCGCTCTGTCGCCCGACGAGGCGCTCGATCTCCTGATCGAGGGCAATCGCAACTTCCTCAACGACGTACCGACCTCGGCCCCGGTGGGACGCGAGCGGCGGCTGGAGATCGCGCAGGGCCAGGCGCCCTTCGCGGCCTATGTTACCTGTTCCGACAGCCGCGTATCGCCCGAAATCCTCTTCGGCCGCGGCCTGGGCGAACTGTTCATCATCCGCAATGCGGGCAACACGGTCGACACCGTCGCGCTGGGATCGATCGAATATGCGGTTGCCGAACTGGGCGTGCCGCTGATCGTCGTCATGGGGCACGAATCCTGCGGCGCGGTGAAAGCGGCCAAGGCCGTGGTCGACGACAATGCGACCTTCCCCGGGAGCATCGGCCGCATGATCGAACCGATCATTCCTGCCGTGCTCGAAGTGCGCGATCGCGAAGGCGACATGCTCGACCATGCGATCCGCAACAATGTCTCGCGCGTGGTACACCAGCTGCGCACGACAACCGATCCCTTGCTGCTCGACCCGCAGAAGACCGGAAAGCTGAAGGTGGTCGGCGCGCATTACAATCTGGGGAGCGGCGCGGTCGACTTCTTCGACCGCTAGCCTTTCGCTGATACCGTTCAGCGTCCGCGGCCGCCCGCCGCCCGCACCCAGCGGGAGGGCTGGCGGTCACGGACAGCGCCGTCGGGCCTCGGCGCGCCATCAGTCCTGTAGCTTAAGAGGGGATGGCCGCCCTGACGCGCTGCATGGCTAATGCTGCCACCAGCCAACTCGCTGCGGCGAACAGCATGGTCCATACCGGTTCACCGGGAAAGAAGGCCTGCATGATAGAGCCCATGACGGTCGCCACCAGCAATTGCGGCACAACGACGAAGACGTTGAACAGCCCCATGTAGATGCCCAGCTTCGCTTGCGGCAAATTGCTCGCGAGGATGGCGTAGGGCATCGCGAGAATGCTGGCCCAGGCGATGCCGATGCCGACTTCGGCGAGCAACAGCAGCGTGGCGTCGCGGACGAAAACGAACATCAGGAACCCGCCGGCGCCGAGCGTGAGGCAGATCGAATGCGTCATTACCTGCCCGACGCGGCGGCTGAGCCATGGCAACAGCGCGAGCGCTGCCACCGCAGCCACTGCATTGTAGACCGTGAACAGCACGTTCACCCAATTCGCGCCCTCGTTATAGGCCGCGCTGGTCGTGTCGGTGCTGCCGAACACGTATTGGGTCACCACCGGCGTGGTGTTGATCCACATGATGAACAATGCCGACCAGCTGAAGAACTGCACCAGCGCAAGCCGCTTCATCACGTCGGGCATGCCGGCGAAATCGCCGACGATGCTCGACAGCATATTAGCGCTGCGCCCCTGCCTGGCCAGCGCAATGCCAATGCCGCTGATGATGCCGTAGGCTGCCAGCAACGCGCCCAGCAGCAGGACTTCCTTTTCCAGCGCAAGCCGGTCGACCGCCAGCATCACGGCAAGGCCGGCCCCGATCCATAGCGCGCCCCCTACATAGCTCTTGCTTGCCAGCGCACGAACCGGGTGCTGGGGCGCCGCTTCCTGGGCATGCGCGAAGGCGGCCTGTTGTTCGGGACTGTATTCGCGCGTGGTGACGATGGTCCACAAAACCGCACAGAAGAGCGCCAGCCCGCCACCCCAGAAGCTCCATTTTACCGTGTCGGGAATTCCGCCGTCGGCAGCGAGATTGCTTACCCCGAGCTGTTCGAGGAACCACGGGAAGATCGAACCGACTACCGCACCTGCACCGATGAATGCGGTCTGCACCGCATAGCCCGCTGCGTGCTGGTCGGTGTGAAGCATGTCTCCCACGAAAGCGCGGAACGGTTCCATCGAGATATTGAGCGAGGCATCGAGCAGCCACAGCATCGCCGCGGCGAACAGTAGCGGGGCACCGAAGGCCGGGCTGAGCGGCATCAGGAACAGCGCGAGCGCGGACAGGATTGCGCCGGCCAGGAAGTAGGGACGCCGACGGCCGAGCCGGTTCCAGGTGCGATCGGACAAATGCCCGATGATCGGTTGGACCAGCAGCCCGGTCAGCGGTGCAGCGACCCACAGCGCGGGCAGATCGTCGATGCTAGAACCCAGCGTCTGGAAGACGCGGCTCATATTGGCATTCTGCAGCGCAAAGCCGATCTGGATGCCGAAGAAACCGAAGCTGATGTTCCACAGCCCCGCGAAATTCTGACGCGGCTTCTGCTGCAGCAGTTGATCCATGAAAAGTCCCTCGTCCCTGTCGCAACGGATCTTGCTGCCCGTTTCGATACCACCCGCCGGGCGCTTGCATGGCTGCCGCCGCCCGCCAAGTGCGTATACGAATACGTGCGCGGTCAGGCCGCTCCGCTGCTGCGGCGCACGACCAGCGTTCCAGGCAGCTTGCGCGGCGGCAGGTCGCGCCCTTCGATCTGCGCGAGCAATGTCTCGACCAGCGCCTGCCCCGCCCCGCGGATGTCCTGCATCACCGTGGTGAGCGGCGGCGTGGTCAGGCTGGCGGCGGGAATGTCGTCGAACCCGACAACGGCAACGTCTTCCGGGACGGTCAGGCCGGCGTCGGCCAGGGCGCGCATGGCGCCGATCGCGATCAGGTCGCTGGCGGCAAAGATTGCGTCGAACCGCGCCCCGCCATCGAGCAGCGCCTGCGCCGCGGAACGCCCCTCTTCCTCGGTCGTCAGCGCGTCGAACTGCAATGCCGGATCGGGGCCAAGACCTGCCCCGCGTAACGCCTCCACCAATCCGCGATAACGCCCTGCGAACTCGGGATAATGGTCGTCGGCATGGCCCAGGAAAGCGATCCTGCTGCGGCCCGCCGCGATCAGATGTTCACCCGCAAGCCGCCCCGCCGCGACATTGTCGGTGCCCACGGTGACACCGCTGCTGTCGCTCGAAACCGATCCCCAGCGCGCGAAATGCGTCCCCTGGCGCCCAAGCTGTTCCATCCGCTCGCGGTATTGCGTGTAATCACCATAGCCGAGCAGTATCAGACCGTCGGCGCGGTGACTGTCCTGGTACTGGACGTGCCAATCGTCCTCCATTCGCTGGAACGAGATAAGCAGGTCGAGCCCCCGGTCCGCGCAGGCGCGTGTGATCGACCCTAGCATCGCGAGAAAGAAGGGATTGATCATGCTCTCGTCGGGAGTCGGGTCTTCGAAGAACAACAGTGCTATCGTGTTCGAGCGCTGGCTACGCAGCGACGACGCGTTCTTGTCGACCGTGTAATTGAGGTCGCGGGCAATCTGTTCGATCCTGGCGCGCGTCTTGGCGCTGACTGCCTTGTCCCCACGCAGAGCACGGCTGACGGTCGGCTGCGAAACCCCCGCGGCGTAAGCAATGTCGAAACTGGTCGGCCGACCCGTCGGCTTGCGACCCATTACGCGTCTCCTGTGCCGGGTCGCCCCGGGTACTCTCCCCAGCTTGCATAGAAAGCCGGCGGCGGTCAGGCAACGCCAAGCCCCTGAAAGGCGCAGGAAACCGGGAGTCCTGTGGCACTATTGCAAATGTGCATCGCGCACAGTTGCAGCGCAACAACATACGTATGCTCTCTTCCGCACACTGCAGCGAGCGACCTATGCGGCGCTCACATCGGGCGCTGCAGGGACGCGGCATCCGAAGGGACTGAAGAATTCTGCCCAGGCAACCGCAAAGGGTTCCGGGCCACTTGGGGAGTGCATTGAAATGGCAATTCGCAGCAAGCTTTCTGCAACCGTCAGCCTGTCGGCATGTGCGGTCGCCCTGACCGGTTTGGCGACGCCCGCCTGGGCGCAGGACGCCGAAGAGGCGGCCGATGAGGGCGATGTAATCATTGTTTCGGGCTATCGCGCCTCGCTGGAAAGCGCGATCGCGGAAAAGCGCGAAAAGGACCAGATCATCGAATCGGTCTCGAGCGAGGACATCGGCAAGCTCCCCGACGCCTCGATCGGTGAATCGATCGCCCGCCTTCCCGGCCTGACCTCACAGCGCATCTCTGGCCGTGCCGGTTACATTTCGGTCCGAGGCTTCGGCCCCGACTTCTCGAGCACGCTGCTCAACGGCCGCCAGCAGACGTCGACCAACGACAACCGCGGCATCGAGTTCGACCAGTACCCTTCCGAAATCGTGAGCTCGGTCGATGTGTACAAATCGCCCTCCGCCGACCTTATCGGCCAAGGCCTCGTCGGCACCATCGACATCCGCACCATCCGCCCGCTCGAAAAGGGCGAGCAGGTCATCGCCTTCGGCGCACGCGGGGTCTACGCCGATCTCGGCAAGCTCAACAGCGGCTCGGATGACCTCGGCTATCGCGTCTTCGGGACCTATGTCGACCAGTTCCTCGGCGACACCGTCGGGCTTGCGCTTTCGGTCGCTTATTCCGAAGAGCCCTACCAGACCGAGGAATTCGAAGCCTGGGGCTACGCTGATGGTCCGGATGGCGACAAGATCGTCGGCGGCGTGAAGCCGTTCGTGACTTCGTCCAACCTCAAGCGGCTCGGCATCAACGGCACCGTGCAATACGAGGCATCGCCCTCGACCATGCTGACGCTCGATGGCTTCTATTCGGATTTCGACGACACCAACATCAAGCGTGGCATCGAAATCCCGCTGGCATGGTCGGGCGCCGCGCTTTCGCCCACCGGGCTTGAATCCACCGACGGCGTAATTACCGGCGGCACCTTCTCGGGCGTCGAGGCCGTGGTCAACAACCACAATTACGTACGCAAGGCGAAGCTCTATTCGGGTGGCCTCAATGTCGAGCACGAGGGTGAAGACGGCTGGAACGTCAATGCCGACATCAGCTTCTCGCGCACCGACCGCAACGAGCTGATCCTCGAATCGAACGCCGGCACTGCGCCCGGCGGCGGCACCGGCGCAACCGATACGCTGACCTTCCGTTCGACTCCCAGCGGTACCTTCTTCACCGACCAGGTGCTCGACTACAGCGACCCGACGCTGATCCAGCTGACCGACCCGCTCGGCTGGGGTGGCGGTGCACCGGGCGGTCGCCAGCACGGCTATTACAACGACCGCATCGTCGAGGACGAACTGTGGCAGTTCCAGGCCGACATCGAGAAGGAACTGGACGGCGGCTTCCTCAGCTCGGTGCAGGCCGGTTTCGATTACGTGACCCGCAGCAAGTCGCTGGTTCCCGACGAATACTTCCTGCAGCTGTCGGGTGATCGCCTGCAGGCTCAGGTACCCAGCCAGTACCTGCTCTCGCCGACCAATCTCGACTATCTCGGCCTCGGCCCGATGGTCAGCTACAACCCGCTCGACCTGCTGGAGGGTGGCGAATACGTCATCGTCCCGAACACCGCAGAAGACGTGTTGTTCAAGACGTTCTCGATCGACGAGGACATCATGACCTTCTTCGTCCAAGGCAATATCGAAAGCGATTTCGGCAACGCGCTGCTCACCGGCAACTTCGGCGTCCAGGCGATCCATACCGACCAGAGCTCGACCGGCTTCGTCAACACCGGTGCCGCACAGGGCATCATCGAGCGCACGATCGGCGACAATTACTGGGACATCCTGCCCAGCCTCAACCTGTCGCTCCGCTTCGACAGCGATTTCGTGATCCGCTTTGCCGCGGCCCGTGAAATCCAGCGCCCGCGCCTCGACGACATGCGCGTCAATTTCAGCTATGGCGTCGACCCGGTCGAGCGCATCGTGACCGGTTCGGGTGGCAACCCCTCGCTGCGGCCCTACCGTGCAACCGCATTCGATCTCAACTTCGAGAAGTACTTCGGCAACAAGGGCTATCTCGCGGCGCAGCTGTTTTACAAGAAGCTGCACAACTACATTTACACGGCGGAATTCCCGTTCGATTACAGCAGCTACCCCGTCGTCGATCCAGGCTACGCCTTCAGCTACCAGGGTCGCATCAGCGCTCCGATCAATGGCGATGGTGGCGAGATCTACGGGATCGAGGCAGCCGGTACGCTGCCGTTCGAGACCTTCGTCTCCGCGCTTGAGGGCTTCGGCGTGACCGGCGGCGTCAGTTACACCAAGTCGAAGATCCAGCCCGACCCGAACACGCCGGCATCGGACATCCCCGGCTATTCGCGCTGGGTCGCCAACGGCACGGCCTATTTCGAGAAGGGTGGCTTCTCGGTCCGCGGCTCGATGCGCTACCGTTCGACCTTCCTCGGCGATTTCTCTGGCTTCGGCGCGAACCGCGTACGGCGCCGGGCGAAAGCCGAGACGATCATCGACGCGCAGATCGGCTACGATTTCCAGTCCGACAGTGCGCTGGAAGGCCTCTCGCTCTTCATCCAGGGCTTCAACCTGACGAACGAGCCCTTCGTCGCAATCAATCCGGGCGAACCGCTGCAGGTGATGAACTACCAGAACTACGGCCGCCGCTTCATGGGCGGTTTTACCTACAAGTTCTGATCCCCGGGTCGTCATTCCCCGGTGCGCATAGTACCGGGGAATTCCCGAACCTTTCGTGGGGGATAGGTGATGGCTGATCATACGCAACCGAACCGCGCGCGCAGGCCAAGGCCTGGCCGCCGCATCGTCATAGTCGGCGGCGGTACGGCCGGATGGATGACTGCCGCTGCGCTGTCGCGATTCTGCGGTCGCGACTGGGGGATCACGCTGGTCGAATCCGACGCGATCGGCACGGTCGGCGTAGGCGAGGCCACCATCCCGATGATCCGCAACTTCAACGCGGCGCTCGGGATCGACGAAGCCGAATTCATCGCCGCCACAAATGGCACCTACAAGCTGGGCATCGAGTTCGTCGGCTGGGGAGCGCCCGACAGCCGCTATCTCCACGCTTTCGGACTGGTCGGGCGCGGGCTCGGCCTGCTGCCCTTCCAGCATTACTGGCTGCGCGCGCGTGCCGAAGGTTTCGGCGGCCCGATCGGCGACTACGTGTTGAATGCCATCGCCTGTCGCGAAGAGCGCTTTGCCCATGTCGAGCGCCAGCCGGGCAGCGCCCTGCCCCCGCTGCCGTTCGCCTATCATTTCGATGCGGGGCTCTACGCGGCCTTTCTGCGGCGATACGCCGAGGCGCGCGGCGTCTTGCGCGAGGAAGGGCGCGTCGACAACGTCGAAACGCGGGCCGAAGGGGGTGACATCACCTCGGTCCGCATCGACGGCGGGCGCGTGATTGAAGGCGATCTGTTCATCGATTGCTCGGGCTTTCGCGGCCTGCTGATCGAGGACACGATTCAGACCGGATGGGCCGACTGGTCGCACTGGCTGCCATGCGATCGGGCCATTGCCGTACCGTGCGAACCGAGCGAGCCATGGCTTCCCTACACGAGGTCCACCGCCCGCGAAGCCGGCTGGCAATGGCGCATCCCGCTGCAGAACCGCATCGGCAATGGCCACGTGTTCAGTTCCGCGCATATGAGTGAGGACGCCGCACAAGAAGCGCTGCTCGCCAACCTCGACGGCAAACCCACAGCCGAACCGCGGTTGTTGCGGTTCACCACCGGGATGCGCAAACAGGCATGGAACCGCAATGTCGTAGCGATCGGGCTGTCATCGGGTTTCCTTGAACCGCTTGAATCTACCAGCATCCATCTGATCCAGACGGGGATCAACCGGTTGCTGGACTACCTTCCGGTTTCGGGGTTCGGCCCGCGCGACCGGGACAATTTCAACCGCCGCACGGCCTATGAGATGGAACGCATCCGCGATTTTGTTATCCTGCATTATCACGCCAACGGGCGCGAAGGTCAGCCGTTCTGGGATATGCTTCGCACCATGGCGGTTCCCGACACGCTGGCGGAAAAGATCGAGATGTTCCGTGCCGGCGGGAAAATCGTGCGCGACCAGGACGAGCTCTTCGACGTGCCCGGTTGGGTGCAGGTGATGCTCGGCCAGGGCATCGAACCCCGTGGCTGGCACCCGCTCGCGGACGAACTCCCCCGCGATCAGCTCGAGCAATTCCTTGCGACGGTGAAGAGCGCCTACGAGCGCGACGTCGCACGCATGCCATCCCATCAGGATTATGTCCGCAGGCTCGCCGACCAGGCTCGCCGCAAACTGGAAACCGCATAATGATACGACATGCCCTCCCCCTCATCGCCCTCGGTCTCGCAGGGGTTGTCCTTGCGCAACCGCAAGATGGCGATGCGGAAGCCCACTTCCGCGAGCGCCTACCCAGCGAGGAAATCGTCTATTTCGTCCTGCCCGACCGGTTCGAGAACGGCGACCGCACGAATGACAAGGGCGGCTTCACGGGTGACCGGCTCGCGCATGGGTTCGATCCCGAACACAAGGGTTTCTTCCATGGCGGCGACCTCAAGGGTCTGACCGCGCGACTCGACTATCTCGAGCAGTTGGGCGTCACCGCGATCTGGTTCGCGCCGATCTTCCAGAACAAGCCGGTCCAGGGCGACCCAGGATCCGAAAGCGCTGGCTATCACGGCTATTGGGTGACCGATTTCACCCGGCCCGACAGCCATTTCGGAACGCGCGCCGAATTCAAGACATTCGTCGAAGCGGCGCACGCTCGCGGGATGAAAGTCTATATGGACATCATCACCAACCACACAGCCGATGTCATCCGCTATGCCGAGGGTGACGAGACCGGCTACGTCTATCGCAGCCGCGGCGACTATCCCTATTCGCGAAAGGGCGGTCTCGGGGGCGAGCCGATCAATCCCGGCTTCATGGGCGATGCCGACCGCAGCGCGGAAAACTTCGCGCGGCTGACCGATCCGTCCTATGCCTACACACCCGTAGTCCCCAAGGCGGAAGCCGAGATCAAGGTCCCCGACTGGCTGAACGACCCGATCTATTACCACAATCGCGGCGACACGACCTTCAGTGGCGAAAGCAGCCGGTTCGGCGATTTCGTGGGGCTCGACGATCTCTACACCGAGCATCCGCGCGTGGTCGAAGGAATGATCGACATTTACGCGGCATGGATCCGCGACTTCGGCATCGACGGTTTCCGCGTCGACACCGCACGGCATGTGAACCCCGAATTCTGGCAGGCCTTCGTTCCCGCCATGCTCGAAACCGCACGCGAAGCGGGCATTCCCAACTTCCACATCTTCGGCGAGGTCTACCGCGATAGTTCGGACAATGGCTATATCGCGCAGTACACGCGCCGTGACGGATTTCCCGCGGTGCTCGATTTCGCTTTCGCTCAGGCGATCCGCGAAACCGTGGCGCAGGGCAAGGGAACGCATGTCCTCAACGAACTGTTCGACGGCGACGTGCTCTACGAAGGCGGTGAGAAAGCCGCGCTCGGCATGCCGACATTCCTCGGCAATCACGACATGGGTCGCTTCTCGACGATCGTGAAATGGGACCGGCCCGAGATCGGCCAGGAAGAGCTGCTTGCGCGCGTCAAGCTTGGTCATGCAATGCTGCTGACACTGCGCGGCAGCCCGGTGGTCTACTACGGCGACGAACAGGGATTCGTCGGCGACGGCAACGACCAGGCGGCGCGCGAAGATATGTTCCCTTCGCAGACCGCCAGCTACAACGACAACGCCCTGATCGGCACCGATGCGACGACTGCGCAGAGCAATTTCGACACCGCGCATCCGCTGTACGAGCAGATCGCCGGACTCTCGGCGGTTCGTCGCGCGCATCCCGCACTGTCGCGCGGACGCCAGATCGTGCGCCATTATGGCGACAAGGAAGGCATTTTCGCGGTAAGCCGCTTCGACCCGGAAACCGGCGGCGAATATGTGCTGGCCTTCAACACGGCCGATCAGCCGCAGGAAGCGAATGTTCTTGTCGGCTACGATGCGCGCAGTTTCGAAACGCTTGCGGGCGACTGCCCTGCCGCGGTTGCCGCTCCGGGAAGTGCTCCGTTCGCCCTGCCCGCCTTGGGCTGGGCGATATGCCGCGTGGCGGAGGTCGCCGAATGAACCGCGCCGATCCGATCGATACTGAAACCGCTACCGCCACCACGCGCCCGTGGTGGAAGGGGGCGGCGATCTACCAGATCTATCCGCGCAGCTTCCAGGATTCGAACGGCGACGGGATCGGCGATCTGCCGGGCATTACGCAACGCCTCCCGCATGTCGCTAGCCTGGGGGTCGATGCGATCTGGATATCGCCATTCTTTACCTCGCCGATGAAAGATTTCGGCTACGACGTGGCGGACTATTGCGATGTCGATCCGATTTTCGGAACGCTCGCCGATTTCGACGCACTCATTGCCCGTTCTCACGAACTGGGCCTCAAGGTCCTGATCGACCAGGTCTATTCGCACACTTCGGACGAACACCCCTGGTTTGCCGAAAGCCGCATGGGACGATCGAACCCGAAGCAGGACTGGTACGTGTGGGCCGATGCCAAGCCCGATGGGTCGCCGCCTTCGAACTGGCAGTCCGTCTTCGGCGGCCCCGCCTGGACCTGGGACGCACGCCGCGGCCAGTACTATCTGCACAATTTCCTCAGTTCGCAGCCGCAGCTCAACATGCACAACCCCGCGGTCCAGGATGCCGTGCTCGACGTAATGCGTTTCTGGCTCGAACGCGGCGTCGACGGCTTCCGCATCGATGCGTTGAATTTCGCGATGCACGACCCGCAATTGCGCGACAATCCGCCCGCCCCAGCGACGGACAAACCGCGTACCCGCCCGTTCGATTTCCAGCTCAAGAAGCACAATATGTCGCATCCCGACATCCCGGGCTTCATCGAACGCATCCGCGCGCTGACCGACCGGTATGACGGAATCTTCACCGTAGCCGAGGTCGGCGGGGACGAAGCCGAGGTCGAGATGAAGGCCTTCACCGAGGGCGAAACCCATCTCAATTCGGCCTATGGCTTCAACTTTCTTTATGCCGACCGGCTGACCCCCGGCGCGATCTGCGCGGCGCTGGCCGAATGGCCCGATCAGGACGGTCTCGGCTGGCCCAGCTGGGCTTTCGAGAACCATGATGCGCCTCGCGCAGTCAGCCGGTGGTGGGACGCCGCGCAGCGCGACCGCGCAGCGCGAATGAAGATCACGCTACTCGCCTGCCTGCGCGGCAACATCATCCTCTATTACGGCGAGGAGCTGGGTCTCACACAGGTCGATATTCCATTCGACCAGCTGCATGATCCCGAGGCGATTGCCAATTGGCCGCTGACGCTCAGCCGCGATGGCGCACGCACGCCGATGCCTTGGGAAGCGGGCGCGCCCTATTGCGGCTTCACCAGCGGCATACCCTGGCTGCCGCTGGGTGAGGATAACGTGACGCGCGCGGTCGAAACGCAGCATGGCGATCACGGGTCGCTGCTGCATCACACGCGCGAGATGATTGCCATGCGCAAGGCGCAGCCGGCGCTCACCCATGGTGCAGTCACGCAATGCGAGGCGCGCGGCGACTTGCTCGTGCTCGAACGGCAAGCCGAAGGCGAAACGGTGCGTCTCTTCGTCAATCTGGGCGAAACGACATGCACACTCGATGGCAATAAAGCCGACGGCGAAATCATCGCCGCGGTGAACGGCGCTACGCCGGACGAACTTCCTTCCTTTGCAGCCCTGGTGGTGAAACCATGAACATCCTCCGCGCCTTCGTCCCGCTAGCCTTCGCGATACTGGCCCCGACCGTGGCCCATGCTGGCAGCGTCGCATCCCCCGACGGGCGCATCGTGGCGACGCTGGACACCAGCGGCGAGGGAACCCCGACCTATTCGGTCAGCTTCGATGGCGAGCAGGTGATCGATCCTTCCGCGATCGGTTTCATCTTCACCGACAGCAACCCGATGCGGCGCGATTTCAGTGTGCTCGAAGAAAAGACCGCCAGCGTGGATACGCGGTGGGAGCAGCCCTGGGGTGAACGGCGCTTCGTCACTGACCGCCACAACGAACTGGCGGTGACTTTCCGCCAGCGCGATGCGGCTGCGCGCGAAATGACAGTGCGAATGCGCGTGTTCGACGACGGGCTCGGTTTCCGCGTCGAGTTTCCCGAACAGGACGGCATGCCGGTGGCAAACATCGCCGAGGAACTGACCGAGTTCCGGATTGCCTTGGATGGCGAGGCATGGTCGATCCCCGCGGGCGACTGGAATCGCTACGAATATCTCTATGAGCGTACGCCGATCAGCGCGCTGTCCACGGTGCATACTCCGGTCACGATGGTGCTGGAAAACGGCACGCATGTGTCGTTTCACGAAGCCGCCCTAGTCGACTATTCGGGAATGTGGCTGCGACGGATGGAAGGCACGCGACTGCGCGCGCAGCTCAGCCCCAGCCCGCGCGGCCCCAAGGTCGTGCGCGAGGGCGCATTCAACACGCCGTGGCGCACGATACAGATTGCCGATGGCCCTGCGGGCCTGTTCGAAAGCGCGCTGATCCTCAACCTCAACGAGCCCAACGCCCTGGGCGATGTCAGCTGGGTAGTCCCACACAAATACATCGGCATCTGGTGGGAAATGCACCTCGATGAGAGCAGTTGGGCATCGGGCGAAAAACACGGCGCCACGACGGCAAACGCCAAACGCCATATCGATTTCGCCGCCGAGCATGGTTTCCGCGGCGTGCTGATCGAAGGTTGGAACCTTGGCTGGGACGGCAATTGGTTCGGCAATGGGCGCGACTACGACTTCACCACCGCCTATCCCGATTTCGACATCGCTGAAGTCGCTCGGTACGCGCGCCAGAAGGGCGTGCGCATCATCGGCCATCACGAAACGGGAGGCAATATCGATGTCTACGAGCGCCAGCTTGATGACGCGATGGCGCTCTATGGCAAACTCGGCATCGACGCGGTGAAGACCGGCTATGTCGCGGACGCTGGCGGGGTTATTTCGCGCGATGTCGATCGTAATGAAATCTTCGTCTGGCACGACGGGCAGGAACAGGTGAACCATCACCTGCGCGTCGTCCAAACCGCGGCCGCAAACCGGATTGCGGTCAATCCGCACGAACCGGTGAAGGACACCGGACTGCGCCGGACCTATCCGAACTGGGTCAGCCGCGAAGGCGCGCGCGGGGGCGAATACGATGCCTGGGCCGAACCCAAGAATGGCCCCGACCACGTTCCCGAACTGATCTTTACGCGCCTACTTTCGGGGCCGATGGATTATACGCCAGGCATCTTCTCACTCGAAGGCCGCGACGCCGTTGCGCCCGACATCCCCTCGACCTTGGCGCGCCAGCTTGCTTTCTACATCGCGATCTATTCGCCGATCCAGATGGTGGCCGATCTGCCGGAGAACATCGCCGCGCATCCGCAGGCGCTCGACTTCGTCAGACGGGTCGCGGTCGACTGGCACGACAGCCGCCTACTCGAAGGCGCGGTGGGTGAATATGCCATCATTGCGCGGCAGGTCCGCGACAGCGACGCATGGTTCATCGGTGGCGTGACCGACGAGACCCCGCGTCGTCCGAACATCGCGCTCGACTTCCTGCCCGAAGGTCGCACCTTCGTCGCGACCATCTGGGAGGACGGCGAACAGGCCGATGGTCTGGGCCACGATCGGCACGCGATGGATGTTCGCCAAGTGACCGTGCGGCACGGCGACACGCTCGACCTGCGCATGGCGCGCGCCGGAGGCTTCGCAGTCGAACTCATGCCCGCGGCCCAATAAGTCGACAGGGGGCGCAATGCTCCCTGCTCCGCAAACTAGCGCGCGGGTTAGAGGCCGACCTTTACCCCGGCCCATACCGTGCGCGGCACGCCTAGGTCGATCGACCCGCGTTGGTTGCGCGTTACGATAGTCTCGTCGGTGAGGTTTTCGCCGCGCAGCACAAGCGCAATGTCGGGCGTCATCGGCACTTGAACGAAGGCGTCGAGTGTCGTGACCGCTGGTAGGACATTGCTTTCCAGATCATCCTCGAACTGCGCGCCGACATGGCGCACAGTCGCCGACAGCAGCCAGTCGTCTGCCGGGGACCACGATAGCGTTGCGCCACCCGTGAAGCGCGGCGTCTGCGACGGCCGGTTGCCGTCCAGCGCAGCGGCAAAGCCAGATCCTTTTGCTTCGGCATCGGTCCACACTGCCGAGGCAGCAAGCGAAAAGGCCCCCAGCGTTGCGCTCACAGATGCTTCCAGTCCCCGCGACTGGATCGCGTCGATATTGCGCCGCTGGCGCAGGTTCTCGGCGATTGTCACATTCGCGACGGCGTTCTTCACGCGGTTGTCGAACGCGGTCAGCGACAGCGCTACAGCGGGGTTCGGGGTCAGTTCGATGCCGGCCTCGAAACCCTCCAGCCGTTCGTTCTCGAGCGCGGCATTGGCCTGCGTAACCACGGGGAAGACCACGAAGGGCCGATAGAGCTCATTGAGCGTGGGTAGGCGCAACCCGGAATAGGCGGCCGCACGCAGAGCCACGACATCGTTCGCGCGGTAAAGCACGCCGCCGCGAAACGAAGCGTCCCATCCGGCGCGGTCCGCAAAGCTGTCGGTCGAAAGCAGCCCACCGCTGGCATCCCGTTCGGTATAGAAACCGTCGCGAATGGTCCACCGGTCGAGCCGCGCGCCCAAGGTCAGGACAAGGCGCCCCAGCGTCCAGTCGTCCTCCACGAACAAGCCCAGGTCGGTGTTGGTCCCGCCGGCATTCCGCCGCGCGGTGACGTTGCCGGAAAAGGCACTGATAGCGGTTTCATAGAGCTCACCTTCGGCGCGGCGAAAATCCATGCCGACCCGCAGGACATGGGCGTCCCCCACGGGCGGTCGCAGTTCGAGCTTGCCGCCCAGCCCGGTAGCCGGCGTATTGCGCTGGTCGAGCACGGGGACGAACCGCGTCGAACTGACCACGACATTGGTGAAATTGCGCGCCTGCAAATAGGCCAGCGCATCGAATTCCCATTCGCCGCGACCGACCAGCCGCAGGCTCGCATCCTGCCCCTCGATGCTGCTGTCGGCTCCCTTGAAGCGCAGCGTTCGTTCATCGCGATATGCCAGCCCGCGGACCTGCAATTCGATTTCGTCTGAGACGGGTGCGACACCGCGGATCTGCGCCGACCAACCGTCGAACGCAGCCCGCGCGCTTAGCGGCACGCGGTCCGCCTCGGGCGTGGTGTAAAAGCCTTTGCCGCGATCCCACCGGCCCGAGGCCACGAGAAAGCCGCTGCCCAGCCGTGCACCCGCACTACCCGACAGTTCGGTTTCCCCGCGATCGTTGACCAAGGCCTGACCGGCGATACCGTCGAGCTGGTCGATTCCCGCGCTTTCCATCTCGATAGTGCCAGCCAGCGCACCCGTGCCGAAGGGCCCCGACCCGCCGCCGCGTGTCACGCGAATCTGCGAAAGCCGCTCGGGCGCGATGGCGCTGAACGGAATATAGCCGAAGAAGGGATCGCTCATTGGTACGCCGTCAAGCAACACCAGCGCGCGACTGGTGGCATTGCCGCCCAGCGCCCGCAGCGTGGCGCCCTGCGCGGATGCGTTTGCCGATCTGCTGTCCGAGCGGCGGAATTGCTGGAATCCCGCGACCGAAGCCAGCGCATCCTCGATCCGCCCCGAAGGCACCGAAACCAGTTGTTCGCGATCGATGATCTGTTTGTCATAGGCAGGCGTCGCCGGAGTCTCGTCGAGCCCTTCGCCGGTAACAACGATGACCGGCGCTTCGGCCTCCTGAGCAGAAAGCGGGAGTGCTAGGGCGCAAGCAAGGGCCGTTCCGGCCAGCAGGGTGATCGATCTATTCATGGCGGCGGTCCCTATCGCCTACGCTTCGCGATTGCGAGAGCCGACTAAGTGATTGCAGCAGCGTGCCGAATGCCTAGAGTTGCCCGTGGAAGAGGAGACAATCGGCATGACTGAGGCACAGGATCGTTCGGACTGGGTGAAACGCCCCGCAGCGGCGATCGAACAGACCGGCTGCACGCTGGAGCAGTACCAGGCGCTTTATGCGCGCAGCATCGAGGACAGCGAGGCCTTCTGGGCCGGTCAGGCCGAACGGATAGATTGGATGACCCCGCCGACCAGGATCGCCGACTGGTCATTCGATCCGGTAGCGATCAAGTGGTTCGAGGACGGTGTGCTGAACATCTGCCACAATGCGGTCGACCGGCATGTCGCCTCGGGGCGCGGCGATCAAATTGCGTTGATCTTCGAGCCCGATGACCCGGAGGGCGAAGTCCGGCGCATCACCTATGCCGAATTGCAGGCCGAGGTTGTCCGCATGGCCAATACGCTGAAGGCGATGGGTGTGCAGAAAGGCGATCGCGTAACCATTTACATGCCGATGGTGCCCGAAGGCGCGTTCGCCATGCTCGCCTGCGCGCGGATCGGCGCGGTGCATTCGGTGATTTTCGGCGGGTTCAGCCCCGAGGCCATCGCCGGTCGGGTCGATGACTGTCGTAGCGACTGGATCGTGACCGCCGACGAAGGCCTTCGAGGCGGAAAAAGGATTCCGCTGAAAGCCAATGTCGACGCTGCGCTCGAAAAGGTGAGCGCAAAAGCGGTGCTCGTGCTGCGCCATACCGGCGGCCAGGTTGCGATGGCCGATGGCCGCGATCACTGGTATCACGAGTTGTCCGCCGATGTCGCAGTCGAATGCCCCTGCGAACCGATGCGGGCCGAGGACCCCTTGTTCATCCTCTACACCTCGGGCTCCACCGGCAAGCCCAAGGGCGTGCTGCACACAACCGGCGGTTACGCGGTCTGGACCGAGACCACTTTCCGATATGTCTTCGACTATCGCGAGGGCGAGGTCTTCTGGTGCACCGCCGATATCGGCTGGGTCACCGGACACAGTTACATCGTCTACGGTCCACTGCTCAACGGCGCCTCGGCGGTCATGTTCGAAGGCGTCCCGAACCATCCCGATCACGACCGGTTCTGGCAGGTGTGCGAGAAGCACAAGGTCAACATCTTCTATACCGCTCCCACCGCCATTCGCGCGCTGATGCGCGAAGGCACAGCGCATGTGGCCAAACACGATCTCTCCGCGCTGCGGCTGCTGGGCAGCGTCGGCGAGCCGATCAATCCCGAAGCCTGGCGCTGGTATCACGAGAATGTCGGCAAGTCCGAACTGCCGATCGTCGACACCTGGTGGCAGACCGAGACCGGCGGCGTGATGATCACCACCCTCCCAGGCGCGCACGATATGAAGCCCGGGAGCGCAGGGCGCCCCTTCTTCGGCATCTGTCCGCAACTGGTGGATAATGACGGCGAAGTGCTCGACGGTGCGACCGAAGGAAATCTGTGCATCACGCGCAGTTGGCCGGGTCAGGCACGTACCGTCTATGGCGACCACGACCGCTTCGTGCAGACCTACTTCAGCACTTACAAGGGCAAGTATTTCACCGGCGACGGCTGCCGACGCGACGAGGACGGCTATTACTGGATCACCGGCCGGGTGGACGATGTGATCAATGTGTCAGGCCACCGCATGGGTACGGCGGAAGTGGAAAGCGCGCTGGTGCTCCACCCCAAGGTGTCGGAGGCGGCGGTCGTCGGCTTCCCGCACGACATCAAGGGCCAGGGCATCTATTGCTATGTCACTCTGAATGCCGACGAGGCCGAAGGCGAGGAACTGACCGCAGAACTGCGCACGCATGTACGCACCGAAATCGGCCCGATCGCCACGCCCGACCACCTCCATTTCACCCCCGCCCTGCCGAAGACGCGCAGTGGCAAGATCATGCGCCGGATCCTGCGCAAGATCGCGGAGAACGACTATGGCGCACTCGGCGACACCTCGACGCTGGCCGATCCCGGGGTTGTCGAATCCCTGATCGAAGGACGGCGCAACCGCTGATATCCTCCGATCGGACTTCGGGATTGGCCCAGTGTAGCATTATCGCGAGGTTAACCAGACCGGCCGGATAATTGCCGCATGACAGCGGACCGGCCAATATGTGGGTGATCAGGCAGTTTACTGCGCGCTCATTCCGCTCCGATTGGCGCAGCTATTTCCTGATCGGCTGCGTCATCGTGCTGGCGTTGCTGCTTGCGGGGGCAAGCTGGAGCGCATGGCGCTCCTCGGTCGAACGCTCCGCTGCCGAACAGCGGCAGGACCATACGCTGCAGGTCCTCATCGAAACCGACCGGCTGCGTTCTGCAGCGCTACAGCAAATTCGCGGTGGCAGGGGCTACCTGCTGACTGGCAGGCAAATGTTCCTCAGGCCGCATATATCGGGGAAACGGCAAGCGGAGATGGCGCATGCCCGGCTTGCCAGCCTGTTGGCTGACAATCCCCAGCAGGTCCTGCGGGTGAAGGCTCTCGGCACGGACCTCGCTCACCTCCGACTTGTGGTGGACTCGATGGTCGCGCGCGCGAGCGAGGGCAGCCAGGCCGATGCGCTGCAACTCATGCGCAGCGGCAGCGATCGCGATGCTATCGAGGCGATCATGCGTACTCTGGACGACTTGCAGGCCAGCGAACGCGCGGAGCTGGCGCAGCGCACCGCGACGGCAAAGCAGCGCGCGATCGCCAACGAACGCTACCAATACCTGCTCGCGGCAATCGGCTTGCTGCTGTTAGCACTGTCGATCGTCACCACCATCTATGTTCGAAGGGCGCTCGAACGCGAGCGTCTGGCTCGCCGCGAATTGCAGCACTTCGCCATGACCGATGCCCTCACCGCGTTGCCCAACCGGCGTTCCTTCATGAAGGAACTCGATCGCGCGATAGAGCGGGCGCAGGCAAAACCAGACCGGACCTTGAGTCTGGCGATCTTCGATATCGACCATTTCAAGCGCATCAACGACCGCTTCGGACACCCGGCGGGCGACGCAGTGATCAAGGATGTCGGCAAACGCGCCAAACAGGCCCTACGCAAGCGCGATCTGGTCGGCCGGATAGGTGGAGAGGAATTCGGCGTAATCCTGCCCAATGCAAATCTCGCTGCAGCGACTGCGATATGCGAAAGGTTGCGGCAGGCGATCGCGGGCAATCCGGTGGTCCGCGAAGACGCGATCATCGCCTTTACCGCCAGCATCGGGATTGCCGAGTTCCAAGCGGGCGACGAAGCCGACCATTTGCTCACGCGCGCCGATGTCGCGCTGTACGATGCGAAGACCGGCGGACGGAACCAGGTGCGTACGGGCATCTGAAACCTTGCAAAACCGGTCTGGCGCAGCCTAGTCCCGAGGTATGGCCAAACCCAGCATTCTGTTCGTCTGCCTCGGCAATATCTGCCGCTCGCCCCTTGCCGAGGCGGCGTTTCGCCAAGCCGCGGCGGAAGCCGGTTTAGCGGCCGAGATCGATAGCGCAGGCACTGCCGATTATCATGTCGGCGAAGCCCCCGACCCTCGCACCATAGCCGAAGCGCAGCGTCGCGGTATCGACGTGTCGGGCTACCGCGGCCGGCAACTTGTGGCGGAAGACTTCTATCGGTTCGACTACATCCTCGGGATGGACCGCTCGAACATGGCTAATATCGCGCGCGTCGATCCGGGGGACGGCAAGGCGAAAACCGCGATGCTGCTCGACATCGTACCGGGCCAGAAGGGCCGCGAGGTCGCCGATCCGTGGTTTGGCGAAGAGGATGGCTTTGCCGTTACCTGGCATGAAGTCGACGCTGGCGCGCGCGCGTTGCTCGCGGTGCTGCTCGATGAGTACGGCTGAGACCAAACTCGCCGAATTATGCGGCGCGCAGATCGTCGCGCGCGAACTGTTGGCGGGGGGCGACATATCCGGAGCCAGCCGGATAGCGCTGGCTGATGGAAGGACCGTCATCGCCAAACGCGGCCCGGTGGTGGCCCGGGAAGCGCGCATGCTCGCAGCGATCCGCACGCTCGGAGCCCCGGCCCCGGCGGTAATCGGACAGGCAGACGATTGGCTGGTACTGGAAGATGTCGGCCCTTCGCGACCTTTCGATGCGCGCGCCTGGGAGGAAATGCCGCAGGCGCTCGAACCGTTGCGTTCGGCCGATCAGGACGAGACCTATGGCTGGCCCGAAGACTACGCTTTGCGCGATGTAACCGTATCCAATACGCGCACCACCGACTGGGCCGCCTTCTGGCGCGACAACCGCCTCCTGTGCCACTGCCCCGGTCTCGCACCGCCCCTGGCACGCCGGGTCGAAGCGCTGACCGTCAAGCTTGCCGACATCATTCCGGCGCGTCCGCCGGCTGCGCTCGTTCATGGCGATCTTTGGGGAGGAAATGTGGTCTGGAACGGCGAGCGCGCCTCGCTGATCGATCCTTGTGCCTATTACGGTGACCGCGAGGTCGATGTCGCAGCGATGACAGTGTTCGACACGCCGCCCGAGGCGTTTTTCGATCGCCTCGAGCTGTCGCCCGGGTGGCGCGCACGCCTTCCCGTCTATCGCCTGTGGATGTGGTTGACGCATGTACGCCTGTTCGGGGAAAATTATCGTTCAGCGGCCGAGGCGGACCTGGAGCTGTTGGGTTTCTAGCCCCCGCGCAGGGTCTTCACGCCGAAATCGCGCTCGAACAGATAGAGCAGCACGCGCGCGGCTTCGCCTCGCTTGCCTTCCAGCCCGCCATCACGCTCCATCAGCAAACGCGCATCGTCATAGGCCTTGGGCAGCAATTCGGTGATCTGTTCGAGCGAAGCGACAGTGAACGGTGTGTCGCCGGACTGGCGCGTGCCCAGCAATTCCCCACCGCCGCGGAGGCGCAAATCCTCTTCTGCAAGCAGGAAACCATCCTGCGTCTGGCGCATCAATTTGAGCCGTTCCTGCGCCGTTTCGGACAGCGTCTCGCCATGCAGCAGGACGCAGAAGGACTTCTGGCTGCCCCGCCCTACCCGGCCGCGAAGCTGGTGCAATTGCGCCAAACCGAACCGCTCCGCCTGTTCGATGACCATCAGCGTGGCATTGGGCACATCGACCCCGACTTCGATCACCGTGGTCGCGACCAGCAATTTTGCGTCTCCGCGCGCGAAACGCTCCATCGCCGCATCTTTGAGTTCGCCCGCAAGCTGCCCATGGACCATCACGACATCGTCGCCGAAGCGCTCGTGCAGTGCCGCGTAGCGCGCTTCGGCAGCGGCGATGTCCTCGGGTCCGTCCATTTCGCGGACCATGGGGCAAACCCAATAGGCTTGCCGGCCCTCGGCGACCTGCGCAGCCAATCGCTCGACGAGTGCGCCGAGCTTGTCCTGCCCCATCACCACCGTGTCGATAGCCTGCCTTCCGGGCGGCAATTCGTCCAGCTTGCTCACATCGAGTTCGCCATATTGTGCGAGCGTCAGCGTGCGCGGGATCGGGGTAGCCGTCATCGCCAGCACATGTGGCGCGCGCTTACCCTTGCTCGCCAGCATCAGCCGCTGGCCCACACCGAAGCGATGCTGTTCGTCGATCACCACCATGGCAAGATTGCGGTAAGCGACCTTGTCTTGGAAAATCGCATGAGTGCCGACAACAATGTCGATGCTGCCGTCGAGAAGCCCCATCAGCGTCGCTTCGCGCACCCGGCCCTTGTCACGCCCGGTCAGAAGCGCGACGCGCGCGCCGGTGGGATCCGCCATGCGGCGCAAGCTTTCGAAGTGCTGACGCGCGAGGATTTCGGTTGGCGCCAGCAATGCCGCTTGAGCCCCGGCTTCGACCGCGATCAGCATCGCTTCGAGCGCGACCACGGTCTTGCCCGCCCCGACGTCGCCCTGCAGTAGGCGCAGCATCGGCGCTTCCTGCGCCATGTCGCTTTCGACCTCGGCAATCGAGCGCTTCTGCGCACCGGTAAGCGGGAACGGCAGGTCGAGCCGACTGCGATAGCTGCCGTCGCCCTTGAGCGGCTGCCCCTTGCGTTTGCGATTGTCCGCACGCACCAGCATCAACGCGAGGCTGTTGGCAAGGAGTTCATCATAGGCCAGCCGATCGCGCGCATCCCGGTGGTCCGTCTTGTGCGCCTGTCCGATCGCTTCGCGCCATGACGGCCAGTCATGCTTTGCGCGCTGACTTTCCTCGATCCATTCGGGCAATTCGGGTGCCTTGCCCAATGCCTGTGCAACCAGCCCCGCCAAGCGCGGCTGCGTGAGCCCTTCGGACAGCCGGTAGCCCGGCTCGCACAAACGTTGCAACGTGTCGCCGCCTTCCTCCACCACATGGTCTGGATGGACGATCTGCAGCATGTCGCCGAACCGTTCGAGCTTTCCCGCGACCCAGCGCGTTTCGCCTACGGGAAGTTGTTTCTTCGCAGTATAGGACGCGCGTCCGAAATAGGTCAGCGCAAGGACATTGCCGAGTGTGTCCTGTGCCAGCACGCGGTATGGCGCTCGCGGGCTTCGGCCGCCGCGATGCTCGGTTACGGTCAGCCTGATGACGATCTGCTCGCCCTCGCTGGCCTCGTCCGCATTGTCGACCGCGCGCCGCGTGACGAACCGCTCGGGCAAGTGATAAGCTAGGTCGCGCACCCGTGTGAGGCCGAGCCGATCCAATGGCTTTTTCAGTTTGGGCCCAACGCCGTCGAGTGTCTCCGTCTCGGCAAACAGCGGATTGAGAATGTCCGGGCGCATAGCCATCCCCTAGACCAACGAAAAACGTGCCGTCACCCCTCCACGAGCGGGGGTACGGATAAGCTGTCGATATCGCTCGCAGGGTACGTTTGAACGGTAGAGAATCGCCGGATGAGTGAATGCGCAGGGATGACGAGGCGAAGCTTCGGGGCTATGGGGCTTCCATGGTCCAAGCCCTGACACTCGAAGGCCGTAAGCAGCGCGCCAAGTTCCGTGCCTGGCACCGCGGCACGCGCGAAGCCGATTTCATGATCGGCGGTTTCTTCGATCGCTATCACGCCGCTTGGGGCGAAGAGGAGCTGGGCTGGTTCGAAGCCCTGCTCGAGGAAGACGACGTCGATGTCATGGCCTGGGCGCTCAAGACCGCGCCCGTTCCCGCGCGTTTCGAGGGTCCGCTGATCGAGGCGATGCAGCGGCTCGATTACGTGGACATTCCGCGTTGACGACCCGGCGCTAGCGCCTATTTCACCTACACGATTGCCGAACCCCCTTCCCGACCGGGATGGGGGCATCGCTGCGTGTGCGGAACGCAGTGCGCGGACGAACGCTAGGAACATCATGCCCGACCTCTCCCTTATCCTCAAAGCCCGCCAGCCGCTCACTCTGGCTCAGGTGGCGCGCGGCGCGCAGCCGCTGGTCATGGCCGACCTCGCGCGGGCCAGCAGCGGCCGTGCGGTATTCATCGCGCCCGACGACGCGGCGATGCGCGGTGTGGTCGATGCGGCAACCTTCTTCGCGCCCGAACTCGAGGTCATCGAATTTCCGGCATGGGATTCACTCCCCTACGATCGTGCCAGCCCCGCGTTGTCGATCAGCGCCAAGCGGTTGGCGGCGCTGCACCGCCTGCAGGCGGGCAAGGCCAAGGCGCAGCTGGTCGTCACCACCGCCAATGCCGTGCTCCAGCGCGTGCTCACTCCGTTCCGGATTCGCGAAAGCGTTCGCGAATTCAAACCCGGGGCCGAAATCGGACGCGAAAGCCTCGGCGCATTGCTGCAACGGCAAGGCTATGGCCGCACCGACACCGTGATCGACAAGGGCGAATATGCCGTGCGCGGCTCGATCGTCGACATCTTTCCCAGCGGCATGGATGAGGCACTGCGGCTCGATTTCTTCGGCGACGAGCTGGAGAGCCTGCGTACTTTCGATCCGAATACGCAAATGAGCACGGGGCGGCTGGATTCGCACCTGTTGCTTCCCGCAAGCGAAGCACTGCTCGATGACGACAGCATCAAGCGCTTCCGCAGCCGCTATCGAGAGATGTTCGGCGCCAATGCCACGCAGGACCCGTTGTACGAAGCGGTCAGCGAAGGGCGCCGTCTGGCGGGCATGGAGCACTGGCTCCCGTTGTTCGAGGATAAGCTTGCCACGCTGTTCGATCATCTCGGCAAGGACGATCTGGTGGTGATCGATCAGGCCGCGCTGGCCGCCGCCGACGAGCGCGTGAAGGACATTTCGGACTATCACGACCAGCGCAAGGCGATCACCGGACAGGCGAAGGGCAATTATCGCCCGCTTGCGCCCGATGCGCTCTACCTTTCCGATACCGAGTTCCGCGAGGCGCTCGCCGCAGCGCCCGCGCACCGCGCGACAGCATTCGACGAGCCCGAAAGCGATGGTGTCGTCGGCTTCGGGTTCCGCTCGGGCCGCGACTTCGCCCCCGAGCGAGCGCGCGGTGACAATGTTTATCCCGTTCTCGCAGAGCATCTCGCCAAGCTCGCGAAGGACGGCAAGCGCCCGCTGCTCGCGGCCTATTCGAAAGGCAGCCGCTCGCGCATCGCCTCGATCCTCGAAGAAGCCGGTACGCCGGTCCAGCTGGCCGAAACGTGGCAAGAAGCGCTCGGACTGTCGGCCAAGGGCAAGCCCGCAGCGATGATCCTGCCGGTCGAAGCCAGTTTCGCCAATAACGAGATGGAACTGCTGACCGAGCAGGACATCCTCGGCGACCGCCTTGTCCGCCGCAAGAAGAAGCGCAAGGATGCCGACGCCTTTCTTGCCGAACTGCAGGCACTCAGCGTGGGCGACCTGATCGTGCATACCGAGCACGGGATCGGCAAATACCTCGGGCTCGAACCTATTCCGGTGGGCAAGTCGAAGCACGATTGCGTCCAGCTCGAATACAAGGGCGGCGACAAGCTGTTCATCCCGGTCGAGAATATCGATGTCCTCAGCCGCTACGGCAGCAGCGAAGAGGCGGTGATGCTCGACCGGCTAGGCGGAGAAGCCTGGCAGAAGCGGCGCGCGCGGCTGAAGGAGCGGATCCGCGAGATTGCGGGCGAACTGATGCAGGTCGCCGCGCAGCGAGCGCTCAAGAAGGCGCCCGTGCTCGAGGTCGAGGACGGCTCATACAATCAGTTTCTCGATCGCTTCCCATGGGAAGAAACCGATGATCAGGAACGCGCGATCGAAGACGTCCTGCGCGATCTGGAAAGCGGCAAACCCATGGATCGGCTGGTTTGCGGCGATGTCGGCTTCGGCAAGACGGAAGTCGCGCTGCGAGCCGCCTTCGTCGCGGCGATGAACGGCCAGCAGGTTGCAGTGGTCGCGCCAACCACCCTGCTTGCGCGCCAGCATTTCGAAAACTTCTCGAATCGCTTCAAGGGCTTTCCCCTAAAGGTTGGACGGTTATCGAGATTGGTTTCAGCCAAGGAGATGAAAGAGACGCGCGAGGGGCTCGAAAGCGGCCAGGTCGATATCGTCGTTGGAACGCATGCGATCCTCTCGAAACAGACCAAGTTCAAGGAACTGGGTCTTGTCATCGTCGACGAGGAACAGCGCTTTGGCGTCACGCACAAGGAGAAGCTCAAGCAGCTTCGCGCAGACGTGCACATGTTGACGCTCACCGCCACGCCCATCCCGCGCACGCTACAGATGGCCATGACTGGCCTGCGCGAACTGTCGACCATCCAGACCCCGCCCGTCGACCGGTTGGCGGTGCGCACCTATGTCATGGAATGGGACGACATGGTTATGCGCGAGGCGCTGCTGCGCGAACACCATCGCGGGGGGCAAAGTTTCATCGTTGTCCCGCGCATCTCCGACATGGAACAGATTTCCGACTGGCTGCACGAGAACGTGCCCGAGGTGAAGTTCGTTGCTGCCCATGGCCAGATGAGCGCTGGCGAGATCGAGGAGCGCATGAGCGCCTTCTACGAGGGCAAGTATGAGGTACTTCTCGCGACGACGATCGTAGAAAGCGGGCTCGACTTGCCGAGCGCAAACACGATCATCATCCACCGCGCCGACATCTTCGGCCTCGCACAGCTTTACCAGCTTCGCGGGCGCGTCGGGCGCTCGAAACTGCGCGCCTATGCCTATCTCACCTATGGCGCGGACACCCAACTTTCCGAGGTGGCGGAAAAGCGGCTCAAGGTCCTTGGCGATCTCGACAGTCTTGGTGCGGGCTTCCAGCTCGCCAGCCATGATCTCGACATTCGCGGCGCGGGCAATCTGCTGGGCGACGAACAGTCGGGCCACATCCGCGAGGTCGGGTTCGAGCTCTACCAGTCGATGCTTGAGGACGCGATACTCGCCGCCAAGGCCGGCGACATGGGGCTGGAGGCAAAGTCCGAACGCGTGAGCCCGCAGATTACCGTCGATGCACCGATCATGATCCCCGAAGACTACGTCCCCGATCTGGCGGTCCGGATGGCCCTGTACCGCCGTCTCAACGATGCGGCAGACAAGGCCGAGATCGAGGCGCTGGCGGCCGAGATGATCGACCGCTTCGGTGACATGCCCGCCGCTACGGCCAACCTCGTCCGGCTTATCGAGATCAAACATCAGGCGATCGAAGCGAACATCGCGAAGATCGATGTTGGCGCACAGGGTACGCTGGTCACCTTCCATCAGGACGATTTCCCCGATCCGGCGGGGCTGCTGGCCTATGTCGACCGGCTCAAGGGCACTGCGAAGCTGCGCCCCGACATGAAGCTCGTCATCAGTCGTGCTTGGGGTTCGCCCGAAAGCCGGCTCAATGGATTGTTTCAGCTTACCAAAGGCTTGTCAGGCGTAGTTCGCAAGTCGCGCAAGAACGCCAAAGCGGCGGCCTAGACCTTCGCCAGCGTGAAGAAGAACTCGGCGTTAACCGGCTTTGCGCGCAGGAAACCCTGATAGTAGCGGCAGCCGATGTCGCGCATCAGATCGCGCTGCGCCTCTTCTTCGACGCCCTCGACCAGCACCTCCAGTTCGAGCGCCCGTGCCATGGCGATGATGGCCCGCAACACTGCCTGGTCGCGCTCATCCTCGAGCACGCCATCCAGCATCGAACGATCGAGCTTGAGGTAGTCGATCGGCAGGATCTTGAGGTAGCGGAAGTTGCAAAAGCCCGCGCCGAAATCGTCGAGCGCGATCGACACACCGAACAGCTTCAACTGGTCGAGCACGCGGCTGACCCGGTCGAGATCTGCCAGCAGCACCTGTTCGACGATCTCCAGCGTGACTCGCGCCAGCGGGAAGCCGATCCGATCCGCCGTCTGCGCGAAATCGATTGCGAAATTCTCCACTCCGAGATCGGCAGGCGTGATGTTGAGCGAAAGCTGGAGGTGTTCGGGCCAGTGGCAGGCATGCTCGAGCGCGCGAGTGATGATATGCCGCGACAGATGCGCGACGTGGTCGGCGCGTTCGGCAATCTGGAACAGCGGCCCTCCGCCGATCCGTCCGACCTCGGGGTGATCCCAGCGCGCCAATGCCTCGGCGCCGATCAGGCGGTCGTCTTCGAGCGAATACTGCGGCTGGAACAAGATCTCGATCTCGTTGCGATCGATCGCGTTGAGCAGGTCCGCTTCGAGCTGATGGTTCGAATGGCCAGCGCGCGCGACTTCGCCGGTCGACCAGTCGATCCTGCGGCGGTTGTTCTCGCGCATGCGTTCGGCAAGATTGGAAAGCCGGTCGAGCACGCTGTCGGGATCGTCGTCCGCAGTCATCCGGACCAGAGCAATCCGCGGCCATAGCCGCAATGTCGGCCCACCCTCCGGATTGGGGATCGGCAGCGCGATAGCATCCGCCAGCGCTTCGGCCAGCCATTGCCAGCGCTCGCGGCTGCAGGGTTCACGCGCAACCAGCAGGAAGTTGCCCCCATTAAGCCGCGCGGCGATCCAGGCCCCGTTCGACTCAAGCTCGTCGGCGGCGAAATGTTTGATCCTTTGCGCCACTTCGACCAGCGCGCCATCCCCCGCCAATTCGCCAAAGGCAACGTTGACAGTGTCGATACGACCAAGGGTGATCAGCATTGCGTGAACCGGGCACGCAATCGTGTCTGCCGGCCAGTCGGCTTGCCACCGCCCGATAGTCGCTCGCGCTGTGGAAAGGTCCGCAAGTCCGGTAAGCGCATCGCGCCGGTCGACGATCGGTTCCTGGGGCAAAGTGGCCATGCGAGCGTCCTTATCGTGACACCGGTCCTGGGTTATCAGTATTTCGAGTGTGTTGCCAAATGGGACGGGCGTCCATAGGTAGCGCGCCGTAGCCGGCGGGCATGACCTGCCCGCAAGGGGAGGATCACGGAAAGATGTCCGAGTTCAACCGCCTAGCCCTGCTGGTCTCGGATGCTCCGCGCGCGCAGGAAGCGGCAGCGGACGAATTCCGCGCGGTGGCCGACTGGGTTCCGTTGGAAGAGGCCGATGCCGTTGTCGTACTCGGCGGCGACGGCTTCATGTTGCAGACGCTCCACGCCATGCTCGATCGCGGGCGGATCATCCCGGCTTACGGACTGAACCTCGGCACCGTCGGCTTCCTGATGAATCGCAACCGCAATCCCGAAACCTTGCTCAAGCGGATCGCGAAGGCCAAGCCGCACCATATCGCCCCATTGCGCATGGAAGCCGAAACGCAGACCGGCAAGACCCACACGTTCTGCGCGATCAACGAGGTGAGCCTGCTGCGTGAAACGCGCCAGACCGCAAAGCTCGAAGTCACTGTCGACGACAAGGTACGCATCCCAGAACTGGTGTGCGACGGCGTTCTGGTGGCGACACCTGCCGGATCGACCGCTTACAATCTTTCGGCGGATGGCCCGATCCTGCCGCTCGATTCCAACCTGCTCGCGCTGACCCCGATTAGCCCGTTCCGTCCGCGCCGCTGGCACGGCGCGATCCTTCCCGATCGCAGCCGGATCGGGCTGCGCGTGCTCGAACACGAGAAGCGTCCGGTCTCGGTGGTGGCCGACCAGCGCGAATTGCGCGACGTCGCTTCGGTCAAGCTCGAGATCGCCCGCGATAGCGAGCTGACTCTGCTGTTCGATCCCGGCCACGCACTCGACGAGCGCATTGTTGCCGAGCAATTCGTAGTCTGAATCAGGTCCGTTCCGGGAACAGTGCATTTTCTGCCAAATACCCGCTTGCCAAACCGGAATCGCCCCCATATAGGCGCACCCCTGCCCAGCGGGCTGCTCCCCGATAGCTCAGCGGTAGAGTAGGTGACTGTTAATCACTTGGTCGTTGGTTCGAATCCAACTCGGGGAGCCACTTTTCTCACAAATTCAATAACAAGCGTCCGCCGACGAAGGCGGTGAGCACGCCCGTGCCCCAGCGGATCCAGCGTTGCGGCAGATAGCGTAGCGCGAGCAGGCTACCGATCTGCCCGCCGATCGCGACCGCGATCAGGAGCGGCAATCCGAGATCAACTGCGGCGGCGAACCTGCCTTCCCCGCCCTTGAGCACCTGACCCGCGAGCCCGAACAGCGAGTTCACGAGGATGAACAGGCTGGCGGTCGCAGCGATCGCGCGGGCGCTGTCCCAGCGCACAAGATGCAGCAAGGGGGCAAGAAATATCCCGCCACCGATTCCGACCAGGCCCGAGATATAGCCGAGCGGCAATGCTGCAAGCGGCGCATATCGCGCAACGCGTCCGCGTTCACCTTCGCCTTCGCCTTCGGGCCTCTTCGCGACGGGCAACATCATGGTCAGCGCGGTAAAGAGCAAGCTGGTGCCCAACAGCGCGACAAAGCCCTGTTCGGCGATCGGGGTCAGCCCACCGAGGAAAGCTGCCGGCGCGGCGATTGCCGTCAGCAGCAGCGCGCGACCCCAGGGTGTGACGCGCGCACGCGCAAACCGCACCGTGCTGCCTGCGACGACCACCAGATTGCACGCTAGCGAGAGCAACGGCAGCACGCGGTAGTCGACCTCGGCCAGTGCGAGCAGTGCGGTATAGGTCGAGCCGCCGCCGAAGCCGACGCTGGCGTACAGCAGCGCGGTGACCAGGAAGGCGATAGCGAGTGGAACCATGCCCCCGCCTAGACCGCTCTCGGTTCCCGGGCTAGCGTCCCGTCCTGCAGCGGAGGGCCGAATGCGCGACACTGACATTGCATTGCCCGAAGGGATGTACCGCGCGGGCCCTCAGCAGGCGCGCAAGCTTGGCGCGATTACCGCCGATGCCTTTCGTCACGATCCGTTCAATCTTTGGCTGTTCGGGAACTTTGCCGGCATCGAGAACCTGTTCCGGCTCCAAGCGAAGCGGATCTACGCGCCCCGCGGCTTCTGCTACACTGCGGGGAACGAGGGTGCGTGCATGTGGATGCTGCCCGGCGGCGACAATAGCTTCGGTCTGGCGGACTACGCAGCATTTCTCGCGCCCACTTTGCTGCGTTGTGGCCCGCGCGCGGTAAGGCGGGGGATACGCACCGGCGAGCTGATGGAACGCAGGCACCCTCGATTCCAGCATGCCTATCTGTTCAGTATCGGCGTAGGCGCGACGTCGCGCGGAACCGGGCTCGGACGGCGTTTGATTCGGCCCGTGCTCGACGCCTGCGACCGACACGGCGTGCCCGCCTATCTCGAGAACTCGAATCCCGCGAACACGGGTTTCTACGCAACCTGCGGGTTCGAGCCGCACGGCGAACCGATCTATCCCGAAGCAGGCAGCCCGCCGCTGGTACCGATGGTGCGCCGGCCCCGCGGAAAGTAACCGCGGAGCCGGCCATCACTCAGGCATTCACACCGCCGCTGATCGCGCCGTGGCAATGCTTGTACTTGTTGCCCGAACCGCAGGGGCAAGGTGCGTTGCGGCTGATATCCATCCCCGCATAGGGGTTCTCGCTCACCGCCCCGCCGGGGCCTACCGCTGCGCGCGAGCTGCCTGCCAGCGCGCCGAACAACGCAGGACGCTCGGAAGAACCGTCGCCATCGTTCGAATTGTCGAGCCCGGTAAGCGGATCGATATGGCCGGTGAGGAAATCGGGCAATTCGGGAAGGTCGACCGGCGGCAGTGGCGCGGGTTCGACCAGCTCGAGACGGATCAGCTTGTTGGTCACCGTCTCGCGCAGCTTGTCGAGCATGGTTTCGAACAGGCTGAAGGCTTCCTGCTTGTATTCGTTGAGCGGCTGCTTCTGCGCATGCGCACGCAGACCCACCACCTGGCGAAGCGCGTCGAGCGTGGCGAGGTGATCCTTCCACTGCCCGTCCAGCTCCTGCAACAGCACGCTCTTCTCGATCCGACGCCACAACGCCGGGTCGGCCGCAGCGATCTTGTTGTCCATGATGCGGTCGGCCTCTTCGACCAGCCGCTCCTCGATGATCTCGGGCTCGACCTGGTCTTCCTCGACCCATTCCTCGATGGGCGCATCGAACGCGAGAACATCATCGACCCGCGTCTTGAGGCCTTCGATGTCCCACTGCTCGGGATAGGATCCCGGCGGACAGGCTTCGCTGACCAGCGAGTTGATCGCATCGTGGCGCATTGCGACGACCACGTCGTCGACCGCTTCGCTGTCCATGATTTCCGCGCGTTGCTCGTAGATGACCTTGCGCTGGTCGTTCATTACGTCGTCGTACTGAACGACCTGCTTGCGGATCTCGTAATTGCGCGCCTCGACCTTCTTTTGCGCGGTCTCGATCGCCTTCGACAGCCATTTCGAACCGATCGCCTCGCCGTCTTCGAGATTCGAATTCATCATCTTCGAGAACAGCGTGTCGGGGCCGAAAATGCGGAGCAAATCGTCCTCGAGGCAGAGGTAGAAGCGGCTCAGCCCCGGATCGCCTTGGCGACCTGAGCGGCCGCGTAGCTGGTTATCGATCCGGCGGCTTTCGTGGCGTTCGGTGCCGAGCACGAAAAGCCCGCCCGCGTCGAGCACTTTCTGGCGTTCGGCAGCGACTTCGGCCTTGATCCGCTCGATCTCGAGGTCCTTCGCGGCGCCGTCTTCCATGCCGGCAAGCTCGTCTTCAATGCGGAAGTCGGCGTTGCCGCCCAACTGGATGTCGGTGCCGCGCCCCGCCATGTTGGTGGCAATTGTCACCGCGCCGATACGGCCCGCCTGCGCCACGATATGCGCCTCGCGCTCGTGCTGGCGAGCGTTGAGGACCTCGTGCTCGACGCCTTCCTGCTTAAGGAATTCGCTGAGCATTTCCGATTTCTCGATGGTCACCGTACCCACCAGCACCGGCTGACCAATCGCGTTCTTCTCGGCGATCGCCTTGGCGATCGCTTTGAACTTGTCCTGCGTGTTCTTGTAGAACTCGTCATCTTCATCGATGCGCGCGACGGGAACATTGGTCGGAATCTCGACCACATTCATCTTGTAGATGTCCCAGAATTCCGCCGCTTCGGTGGCGGCAGTGCCGGTCATGCCCGACAGCTTGGGATACATGCGGAAGTAATTCTGGAAAGTGATCGAGGCGAGCGTCTGGTTCTCGGGCTCGATCTTCACGCCTTCCTTGGCCTCGACAGCCTGGTGCAGGCCGTTCGACCAGCGGCGGCCGTCCATCATGCGTCCGGTGAACTCATCGATGATGACGACCTTGTCGTCCTTCACGATATAATCGGTGTCGCGCTTGAACATATGGACCGCGCGCAGCGCCTGATCGAGATGGTGCACGACCTGCGTATTCTCGACGTCGTAGAGATTCTCGGTCTCGAGAATACCCTTCTCTATCAGCAGCTTCTCGACTTCCTCGGTGCCTTCCTCGGTCAGTTGGATGCTGCGCTGCTTCTCGTCCTTTTCGTACCAGTCGTCGGGGAAGGTCTTCACCACCTCGTCGATCGCGATGTAGAGGTCGGACTTGTCTTCGGTCGGACCGGAGATGATCAGTGGCGTACGGGCCTCGTCGATCAGGATCGAATCGACTTCGTCGACGATCGCGAAATTGAAGGGGCGCTGGACCATCTGCCCGCGCTCATGCTTCATGTTGTCGCGCAGGTAATCGAAGCCGAGTTCGTTGTTGGTCGAATAGGTGATGTCCGAATTGTAGGCTTCACGCCGCTCGGGCTCGCTGAGATTGGGCACGATCACGCCCACGGTCAGGCCGAGGAAGCGATGCAGGCGTCCCATCCATTCGGCGTCGCGAGCGGCAAGGTAATCGTTCACCGTCACCACATGGACGCCCTTGCCCTCGATCGCATTGAGGTAGGTGGCCAGCGTGGCGACCAGCGTCTTGCCCTCGCCCGTCCGCATCTCGGAAATCTCGCCGCGATGCAGCACGATCCCGCCCACCATCTGGACATCGAAATGGCGCATGCCGAGCACGCGGACCGACGCTTCACGAACGGTGGCGAATGCTTCGGGGAGGATATCGTCGAGCGTCTTGCCATCGGCCAATTGACCGCGGAACTTGTCGGTTTGTGCTGCCAGCTCCTCGTCGCTCAGCGCCTGTAGTTGCGGCTCGAGCGCATTGATCTGGTCGACGATTTTGCCGAGCGATTTCACGTAGCGGTCGTTCGACGAACCGAACATGGTTTTCATGAGGGTATTGAACATATGAGGGGCCTTCGAGCCTTCCGGAATGGGTTCTGTGACGGGATGCAGGCGCGCGCTTTGGCGCGGCTGCTAACAATCGGATATGCGAGCGAATGGGCGCCTATTCGTAGGCGCGGTCGCTGCCCATCTGCACGGTCGGAATGACGATCGTGACACCACGTACGTCGCGGCAATCGGGTTCGCGCCGCGGCGCAGCGAGTGCCTGACGCACGGCAGAGACCCGTGCGCACGCCTCGCGCTTGATCGCGCGTTCGCTGCCCGAAGCCAGCTCGACTCCCGTTTCCGCCTGGTGGACCAACGCATGCGCCGGCGTGCCGACAGCAGCAAGGCCGGTAAGCAAGGCGAGAAGGGTCAGAATGCGGCGTAGCATTGCATCGTGCAGATAGGGCGTGTCACCCCGCGCGTCCACCCCGCTTGGCCGTTTACCCAAGGCCGTAGTGCGCCTATCGGGAACAGCATGGACCTGTCGCCTTCCCCGCTCGCCCGCACCTTTCCCGAACTGCCGTCGATCGACGGGGTTACGTTGCGCGTTGCGCGGGCCGGGTACAAGGATTGGGACCGGGCGGACCTGACCTTTGCCGAACTGGCCGAAGGGACAGCGGTCGCGGGTGTTTTCACCAAATCGGCCTGCGCTTCGAGCGAGGTCGAGATGGGCCGCGTTCAGGTAGGGCAAGGCAGCGCCCGCGCGCTGATCGTCAACGCGGGCAATTCCAACGCCTTTACCGGCCACCGCGGACGCGAGGCGGTGGAACAGATCGTGGCGCAGGTTGCCAAAGCATTGGGATGCCGCGACGAGCAAGTCTTCGTGTCCTCGACCGGTGTCATCGGCGTTCCGCTGCCGCGCGACAAGGCGCGCGAAGGCGTCGCTGCGGTGCTGCAGGCCGATCCCTGCGGCTGGGAAACCGCAGCACGCGCGATCGGCACGACCGATACCTTCACCAAGGGGGCGGGCGCATCCGCTATGATCGGGGCGACGCGTGTCGAACTGGCGGGCTTCATCAAGGGCAGTGGGATGATCGCGCCGGACATGGCGACGATGCTGGGTTACATATTCACCGATGCCGCAATAGCGCCCGCGCTGCTGCAGGAGATGCTCGCCAAGGCCAATGCGGCGAGTTTCTCCTGCATCACCGTGGATGGCGACACCTCGACCAGCGACACCGTCCTCGCCTTCGCCACGGCCAAGGCCGGTCACGCAACGATATCGTCGTGGGACGATCCCGGCGCGGATGCCTTCTATGCCGCGCTCCTGCAGGTATGCCGCGACCTTGCACAGCTCGTAGTTCGCGACGGCGAAGGCGCGCAGAAATTCATCGAGATCGCCGTCACCGGTGCAGCGAGCGATAAGAGCGCCCGGCATGTCGGGCTGGCGATCGCAAACTCGCCCCTCGTGAAAACCGCAATCGCGGGCGGCGATGCCAATTGGGGCCGTGTGGTCATGGCGGTGGGCAAGGCCGGCGAACCCGCTGACCGCGACCGGCTTTCGATCGGCTTCGGCGGTACCTGGGCCGCGCGCGACGGCCAGCCACTTGCCGATTACGATGAACGACCCGTCACCGAGCATCTCGCTGGCGAGGAGATCCGCATCGACGTCGATCTGGGCATGGGTGACGGACGCGCCACCGTGTGGACCTGCGATCTCACGCATGGTTACATCGCGATCAACGCGGATTACCGCTCGTGACCGGTGCTGCCGACGCCCATCTCGACACCGCCATCCACGCGCTGCTCCAACGCGTGACCGCGGAGGCGATCATGCCTCGCTACCGCAATCTCGCTTCGGGCGAGGTCGAGGACAAGGGCGGCAACGATCCGGTCACCGTGGCCGACAAGGACAGCGAGAAGCTGCTGCGCGAAGGCCTTGCCGAACTTGATGACAGTCTCGCCTTCGTGGGCGAGGAAACTGCGCATGCGGACCCGTCGATCCTCGACCGTCTCGACCAGCCCTGCTGGATCGTCGATCCGATCGACGGCACACGCAACTTCGCAAGCGGCAAGCCACCGTTCGGCATTATCGTCGCGCGCGCCGATGGCGGGGTGGCGCGATCGGGCTGGATCTACGATTGCCTGACCGGACGGTTCTGCACCGCGCATCTCGGCAGCGGGGCATTCATCGACGGCGAACGCATCGCGGCCCGTCCCACGGGAAAGACCCCGCCCGTTGCCGCCCTGTCGCTCATCTTCATGCAGGAAACCCGGCGCGAAGCGACGCGGCGGCATATTACCCCTGCCTACGATCTGGTCGACATCCCCTATTGCGCGGCGGAGCAATATCCGCGGCTGGCGCTGGGCGAGAACGACGTGTCGATATTCGAGCGCACGCTGGCCTGGGACCATGCTGCGGGCGTGCTGTGGCTCAATGAAGCGGGCGGAAAAGCAGCAAGGCCCGACGGCTCACCCTATCGCGTCGACGAGGTGGGCCGAACGGGCCTTCTGGGTGCAGCCAGCCCCGCCCTGTGGGACGAGTTGGCCGACCTATATGCGCGGCTCGATTAGAGCGCGCCTTCAAGCCATTGCTTGAGCTGGCCCTTGGGGGCTGCACCGCGCAATTGTGCTGCGGGTTCGCCATCCTTGAAAAGGACGAGATAGGGAATTGACTGGACTCCCATCGAGCCGGGTACGTCGGGGTTTTCCATGATATCCATCTTGGCGATGGTAACCTTGTCGCCCAGTTCCTCGCTCAGTTCCTCGAGAGCCGGAGCAATCATTTTGCACGGACCGCACCAATCGGCCCAGAAATCGACGAGCACGGGCTTGTCGCTTTCGAGCACATCGGACTTGAAGCTGGCGTCGGTGACGGCGGTGGTGGCCATGGTATTCTCCTGAAAAACGTTCGACCCGCGATGTGGGCCGCCGTAGCGTTTACTCAACCGGTGGAAGGGCAAAACTTTCCTGCGGCGCTGCAAACGCGCTCTTGTAGGCAGCCAGTCGCTGGGCAGGCAAGGCGAAGAGCCGCGGGGTCTGCGTATAGAGTACGCCCGCCTCTACCCGCCGGCCCGGATAGATGATTTCCAGCGCGGCAACATAGGCCGCCATCTGCTTCATCGTGCTGTCGGGAATGTCTTCGGGCCTCGCGGGTGGACGGCGCGCAGTCTTGAAATCGATCACGGTCACCGCCTCTTCGGTGACAAGCAGGCGGTCGGCGGTCCCCATCACCACCTGGCCTTCGACCGTCGCGGCCAGCGGCACTTCCGCCAGGGCATCGGGCCCGAAAACCGCGGCGAAGTCGGGATCGCGAAGCACTGCAAGCGCGCTCTCGAGCATTTCTTCGCGGTCTTCACGCGCGAAATCGGCTGCAATCCGGTCGAGCCATGCCGATCCCGCACCTGCGCGGTCGGCAGCGTCGCGTTGCGGCAAGCGCTCGAGCAGCGCATGGATCAACGTGCCGCGGCGTGCGGCAGCGCCCGCAACCGAAGGCGGCAGCGGCGGGTCGCTGCCCTCCACTTCACCGAGCCCGGAGGGCGCAAGAGGCCGTGGCGGACGCGGCTCGGGACCAACCGGGCGGGTGGCCCATTCCGGTACCGGTGGCATGGCTTCCTGGACCGATAGCGAAGTCGGTTCGAGCGCGACGGACGGTGCCCGTTCGCCCAGCTCCCAGCGCGCGCCCCAGATCGGGTCTTCGACCGCCTCGTCCGCATCGAATAGCGATGCCAGCCGCGCATACCAGCTGTCTTCATGCGGTCCGGTGCGAGCATCGCGCGGCCCCAGCGAGCCGGTGATGAACAACGCTTCCTGCGCGCGGGTCAACGCCACATACAGCAGCCGCCAGTGCTCCTGCATCGCCTTGGCGCTTTCCGTTGAATCCGCCGTCGCGACAGGCCCCACCTTTTCTTCCTTGGTCAAGCCAGGGAGCGGAACCATACGCGCGCTCGCACCTGGAATGTCCTCGGAAAGCACCAGATCGCCCGCTCCATCGGGTCTGATCGCGGCATCGGCAAGGATGACGATCGGCGCTTCCAATCCCTTGGAGCCGTGCACCGTCATCACGCGCACCTGGTCCCCGCCCTCGCCTGCTTCGCGCTTCAGCTCGCCGTCTCCGGCGTCGAACCAGCGGATGAAGCCCTGCAGGCTCGCGGTATGCGCCGCGGCATAGGCATTGGCTGCGTTGAGCAATTCGTCGATCGGATCGTTTGCCTCGCGCCCGAGCCGTGCGACCAGTCGGCGTCGCCCATCGAGGGGTCCGATCAGAATCCAGTGCAGCAATTGCTGCGGGCTGTCGTAATCCGCTCGCCGCAGGATTTCGCGCAGGCTGTCGACCGTCTCCCGCACTCGATCGTCATCGCTGTCGCGCAAATGTTCCCACAGCCGCACGCCTTTCGAACGGTAGCCATGCGCAAGCAGGTCTTCCTGCGACCAGCCAAGCACTGGCGAGACCAGCAGGCTGGCAAGCGTCAGGTCGTCGAGCGGCTGTGCTGCAAACCGCAGCGCGGCCATCAAGTCCTTGACCGCCAGCGGATTGCCGAGCCGAAGCCGATCGACCCCGGCGACAGGCACACCATGACGATAGAGCCGTGCGACGATCAGCGAGGCCAGGTCGCGCCGCTTCTGCACCAGCACCATGATGTCGCCTGCCGTAGCCCGCCTGGGCGTGCCCTTGGAGAGCGTAAAGCCGTCGCCGTCACGGTCGAGCCATTGCGCGATCTGCCGCGCAATGCGATCCGCCAGCCGGCGATCGTGGCGCGCCAGCCACCCCTCGTTCTCGCTGGAGTCGTCCTTGTCTTCCGCGACGCGCACTACCTGCCAGAGGCCAACCAGACCGGGCTCGCCACTGCCCTCGTGCGGATCGCCACGCTGGTCGAGGCCGAACGCTTCATGGCCGATCGCATCGATCGCCTGATCCACGAAACCGAGAACCCGCTGGTTCGTGCGATAGCTGCGCCCCAGACCGTACTCCTCGAGGCCTCGGGCATCCGGCCCGCCGCGCATCTCGCGCGCCGCCTGCGCCGCCGCATTCATCTTGTCGCGGAAGTAATCGCGCGCTTCGCGAAAATTTTCCGGGCTGGTACCCTGAAAGCCGAAGATCGCCTGCTTGTAATCGCCGACCGCGAAGATGGTCCGCACGGCGTCGCCCCGCGCACCCGCGCCGTCGAAATAATCGTCGGTCAGCGCCTTCACGATCGCCCATTGCGCCGCATTGGTATCCTGCGCTTCGTCGACGAGGATATGATCGAAACTGCGGTCGAGCTTGTAACGGATCCAATCCGCCATGGCGCCATCCGCAAGCAGGCTGGCAGCACGCGCGATCAGATCGTCGAAATCGACCAACCCTTCGCGTTCCTTGGCCTTGTCCCACGCCAGCGCGAAGGCGCGGCCAGCTTCAAGTTGCGGCGCGAGGAACCCGGCGAGGCTGATCAAAGCAGCGCGCTCGTTTACGGAGCCTACGCAATTCCGCACCCGCTCGGCATACTCCTCGAATTCCGGGTCACGCTTGGCAATGTGATGCAGGTTCTTCGCCTTGGAACCGTCTGCGGTAAACACGGTCCCGCGCAAGCTTCCTATAGTCGAGGCGCGCCCGGTCGTATCAGCCGCCAGCCAGGCCTTGATCGCCGCGCTCGCGTCTCGCCCCCCCTTTGTGTCCCAGTCCTCCAGCGTCGACAGGCACCGCCGCATCGATACCACGTCGAACGCCTCGTCCGAACACGCCTCGGCAATCCAGCTTTCGTCAGCATCGGCGGGAATGCCCAGCAGGCGGTGAACGCGCGGCTGCATCGGTGGCTGCCAGCTTCCGCTACCCTGCCACAGGTCCATGTGCCGGGCGCAGCGCATCAGCCAGCCGCGCACGGCGTCGGGGCCTTTGCGACGACTCATCTCGGCGATCGCTTCGACCACCGTCGGCGATCCTCCGGCCAAGAGGTCGGACAGGACTTCGCGGCTCAGCAGGTCGCGTTCGCGGTCTTCCATGGGCCGTGCGCCGGGCAGCATGCCAGCTTCGCCCGGGAAGGCAGCGAGCAGATATTGCGCGAATGCGTGAATCGTGTCGATCCGCAGCCCCCCGCCCGGACAATCGAGTACGCGGGCAAACAAGGAGCGCGCGCGTGCGCGCGTATCGGGATCGGCGGACGCGCCGAGATAGGCGAGTTCACGCCCCAGCTGCGCCTCGTCCATGCGCACCCATCGGGCGAGCACTGCATTGACCCGCACTGCCATTTCGGCCGCGCCCGCCTTGGTAAAGGTGAGGCACAGCACCTGCGAAGGGTCCGCGCCCGGTTCGAGCAGCAATCGCAACACCCGTGCGGAGAGTACCTGCGTCTTGCCGGTGCCCGCGCTGGCCGATAGCCACACGCTATCCTTCGGTTCGACCGCCAGCCGCTGCTTGTCCTGCAGTTCGTAGACGGTGCCGCTCATGCGTCCTCTCCGTCGTCCTGATGCGCGATCCACTCGTCCAGGCGCATGAGCTGGTCGTAAGTGTCATAGGCCGGATAGTTCGGGTTCTCGCGCGCTGTGAAGGGATCGTCGCCCTTGATGAAACGTCCGATTGCCTCCGCCAGCTTATCGGCGGTCACAGGAAGAAACGCGTCAGGTTCGATACCCGACGTCTTGCGCCCGACTTTCAGCGGAACCTCGACATAACCGAAGCCATGCGGATTGTCGTCCTTGGCCTTCCCGAGCGACCAGTATTCGTAGGCGCCCGGATCCCCCGCCAGCCCGTCGAACCCGCCGCGTTCGGCGATCAGTCCGAGTATGCCAAGTTGCAGCGCGAAGCCTTCCTCGACCATGGCGGCGCTGGGCGGCTTGCCGGTCTTGTAATCGATGATCGCGAGACTCCCGTCCCCAAGCCGGTCGATCCGATCGGCGCGCCCATGCACGTGCACGCCTTCGAAGGTCATAGCCCCCTTCTGTTCGACCGCGAGCACGGCACGTTCCTCGTAGCCGGTGACCTGCTCCTCGATCCAGCGCAGTGCCGCTTCGAGCCGCGGTTGCCACAGGCCGCGCATCAGCGGGTCGGCATTCTCCTCGTCGAGCACTTGCGCCATGATTGGCGCCAACCTTGCGCTGTCGTCTTTCTCGCGCGCCTCGTGCCAGCGCTGGAGGATCGTATGTGCCACCGTTCCCTGCCACGGCGCGGAAGGCTCTGCATCGAGCGCGTCGAGGTCCGACAGCGCCATGATCTTGCCGGCATAGAACTGGTACGGATCGCCCAGCAGGCGGTCGAGCGCAGTGGCAGAGATATCGACATCGCGCTGTTTGGGCGACGGCGACGGTGCGGGGCGCGCATAGCGTTCGGCAGCCGGTGCCCGGCCCATGGCGCGGGCAAGTTCGACCATGGCGGTTTCCTCGTGTCGCGCAAGCAATTCGCCAAGCAGCGCCTCGACACGCATCAGGAAGCGCGAAGGGATCGCGGGCCCCGCCTCGTCGCGCTCGGAGCGGGACAGGACGACTTCGGGCGCGCCCATCGCTCCGGCAAGGTCATGCGCCGACAAGCCGATGCGGAAATCACCGCCGGGTACGCCCAGGGCCCGCAGGACCGGCGGCGCCAGGAGGGCATCGACTGCACCGCGAGCGGGCCAGACGCCCTCGTTCAAACCGGCACAAATCACCAGCTCGGCACGATTCATCCGGCTTTCTAGCAGGCCGAGCACCTGCACGCGCGCGTGCCCGCCATAGGGCGGCCGCACGGCCTGCTGTTCCATCGCATCGCGCAGTGCGATGCCGGTATCTCCGGGAGCCAGCCTGAAGCCGGCCTCGCGCGCATGTTCGCGCAGGTCCTCGACAAATGCCGCCAGCGACCGGCCGTCCTCCCGCGCCCACAGCTTGTCACCGCACAATGCCTCGCCGCTCGCGATCAGCGCTTCGAGAAGATCGGCCAAGGCAAGCTCGCCGTCCCCGCCAAGCGCGATTAACGGCGCCAACGCCTTCTCTACGAGGGCATACCATTCGTTCACTTGCGGATGCCGGTCGCTTAGCCTCTCGACGATGCGGGCGACTGGCACCAACCCGCCCGCCTGGCGTGGTCCGCGCAAGGCGCGCTCGATCCGACGTAGCTGGCTGAGCCAGCGTCCGCGCTCCATTCCGCCATCGACCAGCGGATGCCCCAGCAAGGCCATCAGCGGTACCGGGGCGGCACCGTCCGCCATCACTTCGGCCATCAACAGGAATACCCGACCAGCGGGGGTGTGCGACAACGGGCGACCACCCGAATCGTCGGCAGTGATGTTCCACCGGTCGAGATGATGCACCACGCGCCGTGCCAGCGCGCGGTCGGGAGTCACGACCGCGACACGCTTTTCGGGCTGTTCGAGCGCATTGCGCACCAGCAGGGCGATGGCCTGGGCCTCTTCCTCCGGGTTTGCGCAGGTCATGATCCGCACCCCTGCCAGACGCCGCTTCTCCGCGGGCAGATCGACCCAGCTCTTGCTCGCTTCGGGCGGCAGGAACAGCGAGCCGATCGCGTGGCTGCGTTCGGGCGGTGCAGCCGCCAGTCCCCGGCGATGCCACGGCTGAACTTCCTCGCGAGCCACTCCCATGCGGTTGAGCAGCAATTTGAGGTGATATTGCGGGTGCGTCACCGCATCGTCGCGTGCGAAAGGCGTTTCTCCCGGCCCAGGCGCATTCCCCGCGCGCCCCAGTTCATCCCAGACCCCCGGCGGCATCGTGAGATCGAAATCGGGCAGAATTACCGCGCCGTTCTCAAGCTCCGCGACAACCCGCAGCAATTTCGCAAGCGAGGGCGCGGCGCTGGTCACGCCGACAGCGACCACCGGCGTTTCAGGGGGCGCCTCACGCCATTTTGCTGCGGTCCAGTCGAACAGTCGATTGCGTCGCGCCGCCGCGTCGAGTGCGCCCCATTCCCTCAACTGCGCCAACCACTTGGCCTGCACTGTTGCAAACATATGGAGGCTGTCCTGCCAATGCCGCGACAACGAACCGAAAAGGTCGAGCACCTTCTCGCCGACCAGTTCTTCCGGACCCACATCTTCGACCAGCAGCCGATCCATCGTGGCTCCGGTCTCGCGCGCGAGACGCAGAAGCGTTGCCCCGCCGGGCGCCTCATCGCCGAGCGTATCGGCGATCAGTCCGGCGAGGGCGAACAGCCGGCGCTGCGGATCGATGGCGGGCGGAATGTCGGCCGCGCCAAGCGGATCGAGCAGCGGGCCAAGCGTTTCGTCGAGATCGAGGTCGCCCACCACCGCCATCCGCGGCATGAGCAATCCCGGCGTCCCGACCTCACCGGCATGGCGAATGAATGCCTCGGAAATGGTGCGGCGCGCGCGGCTGCTCGGCACCAGCAGGGTCAGGCGGGCCAACCCGAATTGGGGGTCGGAATAGCGCGGGACCAGTCCTGCAACCAGCGCATCGGCAAACCCGCGATGCGCCGCGATTGAATAGACCTTCGGCCGCTGCCGCTCAGCCACCCCTGAGCGCCTCCTCGGTCGGCCGAATATGCGCAGGCGTGCCGACTTCGTACCACTGGCCGGTGAAGGCGACGCCGAAAAGCCGCCCTTCGGCAATCGCGCGATCCCACAGGATATTGGTCGAGAACTTGCCCTCGGGCGCATCGCGCAACAGGCGCTGCGAGACCAGCTGAATGCCGGTGTAGATGAAAGGCGCAATGCGCCCCGGCAGCTTGCGTTTCAACTGGCCCGAGCCATCCATGTAGAAATCGCCCGATCCATCGAAATTGTACGCGCGAGCATGCGTGACGACCAGCAGCAGCGCATCCATCCGCTCGGGATCCCAGCGCGCAGTAAGATCTGCGAAAGCGTTGCGCGGTCCGTCCAGCCAGACGCTGTCGGCATTGCAGGCGAAAAAGGGGTCGGGAAGCAGGCCATCGGTGGCCGCCTTGACCATTCCGCCGCCGGTTTCGAGCAAATGCTCGCGCTCGTCCGAGAAGGCGATGGCCGGCTGCCGTTGGCGGGCGCCAAGGTGCGCTTCGATCGCGTCGGCGAGATAGTGGACGTTGACCACTGCTTTTGCGACGCCTGCCTCCTCGAGCCGATCGAGCGCGCGGTCGATCAAGGGGCGGCCCGCGACGCGCACAAGCGGCTTGGGCATGGTCGCGGTAAGGGGCCGCATCCGCTTGCCCAGCCCAGCAGCCATCAGCATGGCAGTATCGCTGGCAAGCCCGGTCACTGGATCTCTCCGCCAAAGGTATCGCGGACTTCCTGCGGGATATTGGCCGCGAACCACTCGGCAACCGGCTGCAAGGCAGGATGGGTGAGATCGCGCTCCATCGCTTCCCATACCCGCGGAACCATTGCGAGATACCGCGCCTTGCCGTCGCGCTTCCACAGACGCGTGAATATGCCGACGATCTTCGCATTCCGCTGTGCGCCGAGAGTGGCGTAATCCGCCTCGAAATGTCTGTCAGGCTCGGCCGCCGCGCGATAGCGGTCGAGCATTTCGCGCTCGATTTCCTGCGACACGTCGCGCCGCGCATCCTGCAGCAGGCTGACGAGGTCGTAGGCGGGATGGCCTGCAAGCGCGTCCTGGAAATCGATCAGCCCTTGCGTCCCCGCCGCCTTGCCGGGTTCGAGCAGCATGATATTCTCCGCATGATAATCGCGCAGAACGGTCACACCGGGTTGCTGCCGTTCGATCAGCGGGCCGAGCGCGGCTTCCCAGGCCGATCGATAGCCTTCGCCATCCACTTCCAGCCCCATAGCCGGGCAATACCATTCGACCAGCAGCAGCGCCTCGCGCAGATAGACCGCCATGTCGTAGGGTGCGAAGGGCCCCGCCGGCAGACGATGCAGCCGCACCAGCGTGTCGATCGCCTCTGCATAGATTGCGCGCTCGTCATCCGGATGCTGGTCGATCCACTCGCGCATGCGATGGTCGCCGAAATCTTCGGTCAGCACCCATCCCTTGGGCGCATCCTCGGCGATGACCGCGGGGGCGCGCATGCCGTTTGCATCGAGCCAGCCGGCGACGTGCAGGAAAGGCGCGGGGTCTTCATGCGGCGGCGGTGCATGCATCAGCATTGCGCTGTGCGCGTTTTTCCGGAGCCTGAAATAGCGGCGAAAACTGGCATCGCCCGCGAGCGGCGCGATTTCCGCGCCTTCCCACTCGGTATCGCTCAGGAATTGGTGAATCTCGTCGAAAGGCGCATCGCTCATGGCCAGCGGCTTTGCCAAGATGTGCCGGGGGTTACAACGGCTTCGCGGCCATCACCCACTTTTTCCAACGCGATTGCAAGGCAACCCGGCTCATGCGCGAACCCGCCTGCGTGATCCGGCCATTCCGCGAGCAGCACGGCGCCTTCGCGATAGTCGTCGAGTCCCAGTTCATCCGTCTCACCCGGATCGTCCAGCCGATAGAAATCGGCATGGACCAGAGGAATGCGAAGGTCGTCATAGGTTTCGATGATCGTATATGTGGGCGACGGCACTTCATCCACATGCCCGAGCGCGGCGATGATCGCGCGCGCCAGCGTGGTCTTGCCGGTCCCCAGTGAGCCGGTCAGCGCGATCACATCGCCCGGAGCGAGTTTTTCAGCGATCCGCTGCCCCAAAGCGTCCATCGCGGCCAGATCGGGCAAGGCCAAGGCCATCGTCATGGCAGGATGATCGTCGCGGTCGTGCCGCTGTTCTTGCGGCTGCGGATCTCAAGCGTACCGCCATGCGCTTCGATCAGCTGGCGCGCCAACGGAATGCCCAGCCCGTGGCGCCGTTCGATGCCCTTGCCGTCGGGTGCCATGCGAATGCCTTCGAGCGCACGCGCGAGCTCATGCTGGCTCATACCTTGCCCATTGTCCGAGATGACGATCCGCGTCTCGTCCCGCTTGCGACCGATATCGATCGCGATGCGGCCTCCGCGCGGCGTCCCGTTGATCGCATTGTCGAGCAATTGCGAGATCGCCCGTCGCAATTGGTGTGGATCGGCCAGCACCACCTTGTCGGGATTGCCATTGAGATCGAGCGTGAGCCCGCCGTCGAGAATGCGGCGCTCCTGCTTGCGCACGATCTGGGTAATGAAAGGCAGCAGTTCGAACTTGCTTTCGCGCAGCGGCATCAGGCCCGCTTCGGACTGCGACAGGTCCAGCACATTCTCCACCTGTTCGGTCAGCTTGCCGACCGACAGCGCGATCGCCTGCGCATACTCCTTCGCTTGGGGTGTCAGTTCCCCGGCGATGCCGCTGGTCAGCAGTTCGGCGAACCCGCCGATCGAGGTCAACGGGGTGCGGAACTCATAGCTCATATTGGCAAGGAAGCGCGTCATCACCGCGTCCGCCTCTTCCAATGCACGGTTGCGTTCGCGCAGCGCTTCTTCGGCCTGGCGCGAGGCGGTCACGTCGAGAACGGTGAGCATGCCGTTGCCGTCCGGCAGCGGCACCCCGGCGAAATCGAGCGTGCGGCCATCCGCCAGCTCGATCCGGCCATCGCTCTTCCGGCGATCGAGTGTCGCCGCGCGAATGACCTGGTTGAGCCGCGAGATAGCCGATTGATCGGCAAGGTTCTGTGAAATGGCGCGCAACAGGTCTTCGGCCTGCGGATGCCCGTCGAGCACTTCGGGATCGATACCCCAGGCGCCGGGAAACCCGCGGTTCCACAGCTCGAGGTGGCCGTCTGGCGCAAATACGGCGAGCGCTTCGAAAAGATTGTCGAAAGTGGCGGTGCGGGTGCGCAGCAGCGTGTCGCGCGTGGCCGACAAGGCGAGTTGCTCGGTCCTGTCTTCGGCGATCATCACGAGGCCGCCGTCGGGCAAGGGTTGCGCAATGACGCGAAGATGCGTGCTGTCGGACAGCGACCAGGCTTCCTCGTGCGGTTCGTCGCGCTGGAACCACTCGGCCAGCTCGTTGCGCCACGCAGGGAAATCGCGAACCTCGGGAATGCGGCCGTTTTCGCGCGCGATCAGCAGCATTTGCTCGAACGTCGTTCGTTCGTTGACCACCCCCGGCGGCAGCGAGAACACCCGGTGATAGGGCTGGTTGGCGAAGGTCATGCGATGCGCCGCATCGAATTGCGCGACACCGATAGAAAGCTGATCGAGCATCGAACGTTGCGCTTCGCGGAAGGCGCGGAATTCGCGTGCCTGCTCTTCCATTTCCTCGATATCGACCGCGTAGCCCGCAATCCCTTCGCCCATCAGCGGAAGATCGGTGACCCGGATAGTACGCCGTGCGCGGTCGATCGTGGCGCTGAGGATGCGCTCGATCGGCTGGCGGCGATCGGCTGCCTGCTGCGCGACTTCGGCAGCGGTCCTGCCATTCACCGTTTCGACCAGTTCGACCTGGTCGGAAACAACCTGATCCGCGCTTTCCGCACCCACGGCAGCGACATAGGCCTGGTTGACCAGACGAAGCTGCATGTCCGCGCCGCGGAACCACATCGGCATCGGCGCTGCTTCGATCAGGCCTACCAGAGCGCCGAAATCCTCGCGCGCGCGCGCGGCTTCTTCGCGAAGATGCGAAAGTTCTGCCTGGCTGTCGCTGAAGTCGAAGATCCAGATCAATGCCGCACCGCCTGGCGAAACCGCCGGGTCGGCCAGCGAACCCTGCATCGCCAGCGATTTTCCCGAGCTGGGCGAAACGGTCAGTGCCATGCGGAAAGGCTTGGCGGTCTTCTGCGTTCGCCGGACATGCTGGGTCAGCTCGTCCACCTGATCTTCGCTCAGTCCGCGCCCGTCGCTGCCCGCAAGCTCGCTAAGATATTCGGGCACGCGATCGAGTCCGATCCAGCGAGCCAGTCGCTCGGGCGCCTCGATCCGTCCATCGGCCCTGACCAGCAACGGGATGGCCGGGCCCTCTTCGATCAGGCGCGACAGGCGCTGTGCGGCCTTGCGTGCGGCCGCCGATTTCTGCTCGCGCGTGCTGGCGCGCAGCATGACCCACACCGCGCCCGCGGTCCACAATGCCAGCAGGAGGCCGAAGACGGCCAGCAGTGCGGGTGAAATTTCCATCACCCGCCAGCTATGCGGACGCGCGCGGGGATGCAATGCCCCCGCGCGCGATCACGCACGCTATTCATGCGATCGGTGCAGCTCAGTAGCGGTAATGTTCCGGCTTGAACGGGCCATCGACCGGGACGCCGATGTAATCGGCCTGCTTCTGGCTGAGCTTGGTGAGCTTCACGCCGAGCTTGTCGAGATGCAGCGCCGCGACCTTTTCGTCGAGGTGTTTGGGCAGGACGTAGACATCGTTCTGATATTCATCGCCCTTGGTCCACAGCTCGATCTGCGCCAGCGTCTGGTTGGTGAAGCTGAAGCTCATCACGAAGCTGGGGTGACCGGTCGCGCAGGAGAGGTTCACCAGCCGCCCCTTGCCCAGCACGATGATTTCCTTGCCGTCGGGGAATTTCACCAGGTCGGTGCCCGGCTTGAGTTCGTTCCATTCGTAATTGTCGAGCGCCGAGATCTGGATCTCGCTATCGAAATGCCCGATGTTGCAGACGATTGCCTTGTCCTTCATCGCCTTCATGTGTTCGGCAGTGATAACGTGCTCGTTGCCCGTAGCGGTGCAGAAGATATCGGCCACCTTGACCGCTTCTTCCATCGTCACGACCTCGAAACCGTCCATCGCCGCCTGCAGCGCGCAGATCGGGTCGACTTCGGTGACGAGCACGCGCGCGCCGCCATTGCGCAGCGACTGCGCCGAGCCCTTCCCGACGTCGCCGAAGCCGGCGACACAGGCGACCTTGCCCGACAGCATCACGTCGGTCGCACGGCGGATCGCATCGACCAGCGATTCACGGCAACCGTAGAGATTGTCGAACTTCGACTTGGTCACGCTGTCGTTCACATTGATCGCGGGGAACGGCAGCTTGCCCTGCTTGGCGAGGTGATAGAGACGGTGGACGCCGGTGGTGGTCTCTTCGGACACGCCGACGATGTTCTTGACCGACTTGGTCAGGTAGCCCGGCTTGGCGGCGACGAAGGCCTTGAGCGCGCGCTGGAATTCGATTTCCTCGGCATTCTGCGGTTCGGGCAGTTCCTCCCCCGCCTCGATGCGCGCGCCCCACAGCGCGAACATGGTTGCATCGCCGCCATCGTCGAGGATGATGTTGGCGGTACGGTCCGCATCATCCTCGTTCGACCAGTCGAAGATTCGGCCAACGTAGTCCCAATAGTCCGACAGGCTCTCGCCCTTGATCGCAAATACGGGAATGTCCTGCGCCGCGATAGCCGCGGCGGCGTGATCCTGCGTCGAGAAAATGTTGCACGTCGCCCAGCGCACGTCGGCGCCCAATGCGACCAGCGTCTCGATCAGCACGGCGGTCTGGATCGTCATGTGCAGCGAACCGGTTATGCGCGCGCCCTTGAGCGGCTTGTCGGCATATTCCTCGCGCAGCGCCATCAGGCCCGGCATTTCGGTTTCGGCAATGGCGATTTCATCGCGGCCGTATTTGGCCAGCGCAATGTCCTTGATGACGTAATCGGTGAATTCGGCCACGTGATGTTCCTCAATCTGTCGGTAAAGGCGGCTACGCGCGAGACAGTCGCAGCCGGATAATGGCGCCGCCCCTAGACTGCCCTCACCGGGAGAGCAACATCGCCCCGGCCCACCGGGTGGATGCGCGCGATGGTCCGCAGCGATCTACGGGGAGCTTGCACCACGCCCCACGGCATCCTAGGTCACACCGCAGACGGGAAAGACGGAGTTTCGAACATGACGATTTCGGTGGGCGACAAGCTGCCCGATGTGAAGCTGGTCAAGGCGACCGAAGGTGGACCCGAGCAGGTCAGCTCGAGCGAGTATTTCAAGGGCAAGAAGGTCGCCCTGTTTTCGGTCCCGGGCGCATTCACGCCGACCTGTTCGGCGCGTCACCTGCCCGGCTACGTCGAGAAGGCGGAAGACCTCAAGGCCAAGGGTGTCGACGAGATCGTGGCGACCGCGGTGAATGACGCATTCGTCATGGGCGCGTGGAAGAGTGCCGCTGGATCGGACGACATCACCATGCTTGCGGACGGCAATGGCGATTTCGCCGAAGCCGTGGGGCTCACCATGGATGGTTCGGGCTTCGGTCTCGGCAAGCGCGGCCAGCGCTATTCGATGGTGGTGGAAGACGGTGTCGTGACGCAGCTCAATGTCGAAGCGCCGGGCGATTTTTCGGTTTCCAGCGCGGAACACATGCTTGGCCAGATGTAAAACGGGGCCATAGGCCTTGGTAGCAAGCGAAAGCCCCGCCCGGCACGGCGCCGAGCGGGGCTTTTCGTTGCGGGCCGGCAGCGTCTGCCTTTGCGGCCTTGCCCTTAGCCGTAGCCCATCAGGCTGAGCACTTCCTTGCGGCTGCGCTGGTCGTCGAGGAAGGTCCCCATCATGCGGCTGGTGATCATCCCCACACCCGGCGTGCGGACACCGCGCGCGGTCATGCAGCTGTGCGATGCCTCGATCACCACCGCTACGCCCTGCGGCTGGAGATTCTCCCAGATACAATCGGCCACTTCTGCGGTCAGGCGTTCCTGCACCTGAAGCCGACGGGCAAAGCCGTGCAACACCCGCGCAAGCTTGGAAATGCCGACGACACGGTCATTGGGCAGATAGGCGATCGCAGCCTTGCCGATGATCGGCGCCATGTGGTGTTCGCAATGCGACTGGAACGGGATATCCTTCAACAGAACGATCTCGTTGTAGCCGCCGACCTCTTCGAATACCCGGTCCAGATGCACCGCAGGGTCCTCGGTATAGCCGATGCAATATTCCTTCCACGCGCGCGCGACACGCTTGGGGGTATCGAGCAGGCCTTCGCGCTCGGGGTCGTCCCCGGTCCATTCGATAAGCGTGCGAATGGCGTCCTGCACGTGCTCCGGAACCGGCGGCTTGCCGCGCGGATCGTCCTCGTCGGGGCCCACTAGGCTGCTCACGTCTGCTTCATCCTCCTGAACTCTTCGCGAAACCGCGCGAGCCTGCTCCCTTCGCGGAAAAGGCCGCCCTTTGCAAACGGCTCGAACATGTCCTCGGGATCTTCCGGATCGAGCAAGGCGCTTTCGGCCAGCTTCTGCTCCACATCGTTCAGTTTCGGCGGGTGGTATCGTACGAGGTTGCGTCCGCCCTCGGTACACGCATGGTCGATGAGGCAAGCCATCGACCCGTGCTTTTCGAGCAATTCGGGCACCTCTTCGGGTTCGAGACCGCAATGTTCCGCGAGCAAGGAATACCGCAACGCCGCGATCCCCTCACGCGCGTGCTCATTGCCGGGGCGCGTCGCATCGATGAACACGTCGCATTCGCTATCGAGACCCATCGAGCGGTTGTTGAGATTGGCCGAACCGATCCGCAGAACCTCGTCGTCGACGACCATGATCTTCGCGTGGACATAAATCGGCGTTGCGCCCGTCAGCGGCGACCAGATCGTGAAGCATCCCTTGGTATCCGCTTCCTGTATCGCCCGCACGAGTTCGGCACGGGCGTGGTCCATCGCCTGCTGCTCTAGCCAGCCATCTGCATGGCTGGGATGCACGATCACGATCTCGGGAGGGTTTTCTTGCTGCAGCCGAGCGATGATCGCCTCGGCGATCGAGCGCGAGGCGAAATACTGGCTTTCGGCATATATGAAGCGCTTCGCCGCGCCGATCTGGTTGAGATAGAGGCGCTCGATTTCGTTCACCGCATCCCAGTCGCGATAAGCTGCGCGTGTCCGTGCGATGCCGATCTCGACATTCTCGAATTGCGGCTCGAGCGCTTCGGGCCAGGGGCTTCCGGGGGCCTCCTCCACCACAGGCAGACATTTACCCCCGGCACAGGTCCAGCGATCGTCTCCCAGTTCCGCCAGCGCAGTGGCGATCTCACCTTCCATCATCATCGCCGCATCGTGCCATGGGCCGTATTGCCGTCCGTGCGGAGTCTTGCGGCGCGGATCGTGTTCCTTGTGTTCACGCGTATCCCAGCGCTGGTCGGTCATGTCGATACCGCCGCATACCGTGACCTTGTTGTCGAGCACGGCGATTTTCTGGTGATGCGTACACCCGACGGGATGCGCGGTATCGAAGCGGAAGTTGATACGCCGGTGACGTACCCAGCGTGCCAGATCCCACCACATCGAAGCACGGCCAATGGTGGATAGCGCGCCCACGCTCCATTTGAGAATGCGGATGTCGAGCTTCTTGCGATGGCGTGCGAGCCAGGCGATGAAGCTGCCCAGCCTTGCCGGATAGCCGCGTTTCCACGCGCGTTGCCACCATCGCCTGCCACGTTGCAGATGAATGCGTGTGTCGAAATCCCACCCGATCAGCAGGATCCGGCGCCGCGACTTGAGCATCGCCTCCTGCATGAATGCGAAATAGTCCGCAGCGTCGACGATCACGCTCGCGCGCGAAGCTCGAGCATAACGCCAAACACCCGGTTCAACCGAAGGCTCCAGACCCGAGGTACGGCTCGGATCGCCGCTTGTGTCCGCAGCCATTTCGCCTGCCCCCCGCCAGCCCTATTCTTTCGCGTCTTCCTTCTTTTCCGGCGTGACTTCGGCTTCCGCCATCTCCTTGTCCTTTCGCCGGTCGAAGACCTGCTCCATGTGCTTCATATCGTCCTTGTCGAGATACTGCTCGAAATCGGGGAAATGGTCCTCTTCTTCCTCGTCGATGTGATGACGATACTGGTGCTCGAAGGTCTTGAACTTCGTTAGCCAGCCGCCCTCGGACATGTCGGTCGCAGCGAGGTCGTTCAGTGCCTCGTCGATCTCGTGGTGTTCGGCGACCGAGTGCCGGGTCTCACCCGTGGTCGGAGGCTTGCGAAGCATGGTGGAATAGAGCGCTTGCTCTTCGGCGGCGGCGTGACTCTTGAGCTCTTTCGTCAGCTCTTCGAACAGCGATTGCCGATCAGGGCTATCGCCGGTCGTTTCGAGCAGCTTGTCGAGCAATTCGCGATGGCGGTCGTGATCTTCCTTGAGTCGCTCGAAGATTTCGGTGGCGTCGGTCATGGATTCGATCTCCTTTGCCCAATGAACATGTCAGCAGCGCGCGGGTTCCGGTCTTGCCGGGTGCGTCCCCTGCCCCATATCAATGTGATGAGAGACAAAACGCGTGCGCCTTCCAGGGAAGAGATGCAGCTGATGGCCGAATCCGCCCTCGCCGCGCTGCCCGCCCAATTCCGCAGCGAACTGGGTGAAGTGATATTGCGTGTCGAGGATTTCGCTACCGAAGCACAACTCGGCTCGGTCGACATGGATGACCGCTGGCAACTAACGGGGCTCTACGAGGGCGAACCTTTGCCCGATCGATCGATATGGGAGAGCGGCCGGATGCCACCGAGAATCTGGCTGTTCCGCAAACCCCTTATCGCCGAATGGCACGAGACCGGTGTCCGAATGGACGATCTGGTGCGCCATGTGGTGGTGCATGAGGCCGGTCATCACTTCGGTTTCAGCGACGACGACATGCACTGGCTTGAGGACTCCGCCGACTAGGTGGAGATCAGCGCAAACGGGGAATCAAAAAGCCCGCTTCCTGCGAGGGGGAAGCGGGCTTTTGAAGAATGGCGCGCCCGGAAGGATTCGAACCTCCGGCCCCCAGATTCGTAGTCTGGTGCTCTATCCAGCTGAGCTACGGGCGCGCTTGGAGGGCGCCACATAGGCAGGGCCCACAAGGTTGGCAATAACAAAATTACGCTTTGGCGAATAAACCCTGCACCAACGCGACATCGAGCGGCGGCTTCGCCAGCCGCGCTATCTCGGGCACTGCAAACCAGTCGACTTCGCCGCCCTCCAATGCCGCCACCGGGCTGCCGTCCCATTCCGCCGTGTAAAGCATTATGACAATCTCGCCCGCACCTGTTGCACCCTTCCCCTCGGCGAAGCATGCCGGCATGCAGGCAGCGGGATCAAGCGCCAGACCGAGCTCTTCGGATATCTCCCGAATCAACGCATTCCGGGGCGTTTCGCCCGCTTCGACCTTTCCGCCGGGAAACTCCCACAGGCCGCCATGATGCTTGCCGATCGGCCGTTTGTGCATCAGCCAGCGCCCGTTTCCATCGCTCAGGGCGAGCGCAGCCACGCAGGTCCATGTCGGAATTTCTTTCACTTTCGCGCCCGCCCTCAACAGTTTCTTAACTCCCCGAGCCGTAACCAGACACCGTCAGCTTAGACAAGCAGCGAGTGGGGCACGGACAATGATCGAATTCCTGCGCACGTTGGAACGCGACACCCGTGGTGCCACCGCAGTCGAGTACGGGCTGATCCTCGCTCTGATCTTTCTCGCCATGATTGGCGGGATCCAGGCTTTCGGTGCGGTTGCGACGACCTTGTGGTCCGACATCGCCGACGCGGCGGCCGCTGTGATGGGCGGCTGAAGAGGGCGGTTAGGATTTTTTCAACCGTTTCGCTGCAGAACGCAAATTGCCTGAACCGCATTCGTGGGTTGGGCCGGGTACGAAGACTGAACCAGGAGACTAATCATGAAGTTTTTCCGCAAGCTGCGCCGCAATGAAGAAGGCGCAACCGCAATCGAATACGGCCTTATCGCAGCCCTGATCGCCGTTGCCGCGATCACCGCGATGCAGAGCCTCGGCGGCCAGCTGAGCTCGACCTTCAACACCGTCTCGACCACCATGAGCGGTTCGAGCGTCTAAGTTTCGGCACTGTCCGAAATGAAAGGGCGGCGGGTTCTCCCGCCGCCCTTTTTATTTGTCTGGTATGAATGATGTGGCCTGGCGCAGTTCAGCGACCGCGTACGACCAGTTTCACCTTCTGACCCGCGCTGACGCCTTCATTGGATGTCAGTCCGTTCAGAACGCGGAAGCGATCCACCTGATTGTCGCTATAGGCCATCCGGCTCGCCAGCGAATTGACCGTATCGCCGCTTCGCACAGTCACGACATCGATGACCCGCGGGATTACATTGGCTGCGGTTTGCGAATCGATACGGCGCATTGAGCCGAACATTGCGTTGAACACCGAGGCATTTCCCGCCGGGGCAATCGCCACGAAATGATAGGCGCGGTCGTTCGCAAACTCATAAGCGAAGACCGTCACATCGACTTGCCCATTGCCCGAATTGACGCGCGCAGTTCCATAGGCCGCGGGAAGTCCGTTGACCGTCGTGCGCTGGATCGACTGCGGGCGGATCTGCTGCTGTTCGCTGACGCCGCCGAATACGCTGGCGACATAGCTTTCCAGATTGCCGTTGTAGGGCGCGAGCGAGAACTGCGCCTGCCCGCTCTGTCCGTTGACGCTGACCGCGCGTGTCCCGTTGACCATATAGAAGCCCTGCGGGGCGGTGAAAGCGAGACGCAGCTCGGGATGGATGAACTGACGCCCTTCGACCACGCCCTGCGCGGGATCGTCGCCATAGGTCAGCCCGTCGATCCGGGTCAGAAAGGTGTCGCGATTGGTGATACCGCCGCTGACACCCGTTGCCTGCGCCTTGGATAGCGCGCTCTGGACCCGGCTCGCAGGGTCGGGGTGGGTCGACGCCCATTCGGGGATGCTGGCATTGTCGCGGCCCTGCACGCGCGCATCGAGAGCGTTCTGCAGCGCGAGGCTCTGCAAGACCGTCCCCATAGCGCGCGGATCGTACCCTGCCGAATTGAGATAGCGGATCCCGAGTTCGTCGGCTTCGAGTTCCTGCGAGCGCGAGAATTTGAGCGTCAGCAGCTGCGAGCCTTGCAGCGCAGCCTGGCCGAGCTGCTGGCCGAGCCCGCTGTTGCCGAGCAGAACGCCAGACAGGATCGCACCGGCCGCGCCAAGCAGCGTGTTGCGCTGCGCCGCAGCCTGGCGCCGCTGCGAGTGGCGCGCCGCCACATGACCGACCTCATGTCCGAGGACCGCCGCTAGTTCGGCCTCATTGTTCATCAGCGCGACCAGCTGCCGCGTCGTGTAGACATAGCCGCCGGGGATGGCGAAGGCGTTGTTGACCGGGCTGTTGAGAAGCGAAACGGTAAACGATTCACGTGCATTGCCGAGGCCCGACTGGACGGCGATGTTCTGGCCGACCTGCTGCACATACTGCGCATGGCTGCCGCTCATCGCCCCGCCGAATTCGGCGAGCAGTTGCGGGTGCGCTTCGGCGCCCATCTGCGCCTCGCTCTGCGTGATCGGCGCAGAGGCGCTGGGGATATTTCCTCCGCCCATGCAGCCGGCAAGCGCCAGCGAGAGGGTGGAAACGGTGGCGGTTGCGGCAAACTTGATGCGCGTCATGAAAGCGGTCTCCCCGATTGCGTCCGCGCACAGGCCTTTTACTGGGCCCGTGCGCTCGCTGGTCATCTAACCCTCGGAGAACCTTATCAAGCTGGGGTTTGTTCCCGCTTGACAGCGGATGGGATCATCCCGCCAGCGCGAGGAAGCGCTCTTCACGCAGTCGCTTGAGCTCGTGCGGCGCATACCCTGCCAATTGGTCGAGCTCTTCGCCGATCGCGCTGCCCAGCGAAGCCGAGGCGGCACGCGGATCGCGATGCGCACCGCCGACGGGCTCGGGAACGATGCGGTCGATGACGCCCAATTCCGCGAGGTCCTGCGCTGTCACCTTCATGGCTTCGGCTGCATCGGGAGCCTTCTCAGCCGTACGCCAGAGGATCGAGGCGCAGCCTTCGGGCGAGATCACCGAATAGACCGCGTGTTCCATCATCAGCACGCGCTCGGCGCTGGCCAATGCCACGGCCCCGCCCGATCCGCCCTCGCCGACGATCGCCGCCACCATCGGGACAGGCAGCGCGAGGCAGGCTTCCGTCGAACGCGCGATGGCTTCTGCCTGGCCGCGCTCTTCCGCCTCGACCCCTGGGAACGCGCCCGAGGTATCGACCAGCGTGACCACCGGCAGGCCGAACCGCCCCGCCAGTTCCATCAATCGGATCGCCTTGCGATAGCCCTCGGGCTTGCCCATGCCGAAATTGTGACGAATCCGGCTGGCGGTGTCGTTGCCCTTCTCGTGGCCGATCAGAACCACCTTGCGCCCATCGAGCTTGGCGAAACCGCCGAGGATCGCCTCGTCGTCGCCATAGGTACGATCGCCGCCTAGCGGAACGAATTCCTCGAAAATCTGCTCGACATAATCGCGGAAATGCGGGCGCGAGGGATGCCGCGCCACCTGCGTCTTCTGCCACGGAGTGAGCGATTGATAGGTGCTTGCGAGCAGGTTCGCGCTCTTGAGCTCGAGCCGCTGCAGCTCGTTGGAAATATCGACGTCGTCGCCCTCTGCGGCGCTCCGCAGTTCGGCGATACGCTGTTCGAGCTCGGCGACCGGCTTCTCGAATTCGAGGTAGGAAATCATGCCACGGCGCTAGTCCGAAGCGCGCGTGTGCGCAAGCGGGTGCCGTTCGTTCACCAGCTTCACCAGTCGCGCGGCATCGACATGCGTGTAGATCTGCGTGGTAGAGATATCCGCATGGCCGAGCAGCGTCTGCAGCGCGCGCAGGTCCGCCCCGCCCTCGAGGAGATGCGTGGCGAAAGCGTGGCGAAGCACGTGCGGGCTCAGCTTTTCGGGCGCCATGTCGGCTCGCGTGGCGAGCTGTTTGAGCATCTGGAAGAGCCTGACTCGCGAGATGTGGCCGGTTCGCGACGGAAACAGCCAAGGCGACTCCGCCGGGCGAAGGCCGAGCCAGCGCTGCAAAGCGGCGCCCGCCCGCTGGCTGATCGGGACGAGCCGCGTCTTGCCGCCCTTCCCCGTGACGGTGAGAAAAGGCGCATCGCGCGGAACCGAAGACAGCGGAAGAGAAACCAGCTCAGTCGCCCGCAGGCCCGAGCCATAGAGAAGTTCGAGCAAGGCCAGCATGCGCACAGTGGCGGGCGAATCGCTCTGCGCCTCGGCCTCGGCGGTAGCGAAGAGCCTTTCGATCTCCGCATGGGTAAGGATCTTGGGCAGTGGTCGCCGGGTAGCGGGCCGCGGCAGGGCATGCGTCGGGTCGTCATCGCGCAGGCCTTCGTCGACGAGAAACCCGAAGAACTGCCGCAGTGCGGAGATCTTGCGCGCCAGCGTGGCTGGCGCCAGCGCCGACCACGCCTGTCCCAGTTTCGCCAGTTGCGCCGCCCTGGCGGCCTCCAGCGCCGTGCCGATCAATTCCTCGGCCTGTTCGAGGTCACGCCCATAGGCGATCAGCGTGTTGCGGGCCGCGCCGCGCTCGCTCGCCAGCATCGCGAGAAAATCGGCGATCGACGATCCCTGCCCGGCCACGTCAGGCGCGCGCGACCGCCTCCGCGGCGATCATTCGGGCTTCGGCTTCCAGACCTACACGGCGCAGCGCCGACACGATATGAAACAGATGCCGTGCGGTCATGCGATCCCAGCCCTCGCCCTGCATACCGAGGCCGGCAAGCATGGCCACCAGTGCGGCATTGTCGACCTCCGCCGCACGATCAATCAGTCGCGTCCAGCGCGTAGGGGCGGCAAAGTCCACCGCAAGGCGCTCACTGAACTGGGCGACGTCCGCGCTGGCGATGCGCTCCAGTCCTGCGAGGCCCGCTAGTAGCATGCGCGACTTGTGCTGGCGCGCCGATTCGTCGTCGTCGACAAAGCTGTCGAGATCCCCGCCGCTCACCAGCGCTGCAGATGAGGGATTGGCCAGCGCCAGGAGTGCCCAGGCCGCGCTGCCGTTGTCGACCTGCGATGCCCAGCGCATGGCGTCACCATCGAGCCCCGCCGCCAGCATCGATGCGATCAGGCCGTCCGCTTCCTCGCCAATCTCTTCGGCGACCGGCAGCCGCGCTGCGGCATAGGCAGTCAGCACCATGCGGCCGTAGGAATAGCCGCCGCCGCCCGACCAGATGTCACGGATCGCCGAAAGGCGGCGCAACGGATCGGCACCGACATAGGCTTCGCGCAACCGTGAGGCGGTGATGGCGGCATCGCCCTGCACCCCCTCTTCGGCGAAGATCTGGCTATAGAGGTCGACCATCGCCGAGGATGACAGGATGCCGCTGCTTGCAGCGATATCCGCCCCGCGCGCGCGTTGCACCGGGGTCAACGCGGGGGTCAGCGCCGCAGTACGCAGCAACTCGGGCGCTGCTTCCTCGAGCAGCGCTTCGGGCACGGGTTCGCCCAGCGCATTGGCCATCGCGAAACGCCAGGGGGTCAGCGTCCCCGTATCGTCCCATTCGATCGTCACCGCACGGCGCCCGCGCCCTGCCGAACCGGCAAAACGCTGCGCGAGCAACACGTCGATCCGGTCCTCCTCGGTACGCGACAGCAAGCGGCGCAGATCGTTCTGCGCACGCGTCGCCTCACCCGCATAGGCATTGCAGATCCCCGCGAGCATTTGCCACTGCGCATCGTCGCGCGGGGTTTCGACCAGCCGTACCGCAGGACAGGCACCCACGATATCCGCACTGCCAATATAGGCATCAATCGCCGCATTGGTGAGCGCGGGGGAATAGTTCGCCGTATCGATATCCTGCACCAGCGCGCGCGCCACCACGTGTTCGCCCAGCGCATTGAGCGCCCGCGCACGCAAGGTCGCAAACTCGACCGCGCTCATGCCTTCGGGCGCCGCGAGCCGGCTGGCCAGCGCGCGGCGCAACAGGATATGGCCCCAGCGCGAGACCATCGGCTGCGTGGTCCCCGCCAGGACTGCGCGCACCAGTCCGGCAGGCTGACGCGCCAGCGAGGCCGCAGGAAGGCCGCCTTCTTGCACATCGAGCAGTCCTACCCGCTCCATCGACCGCCGCGCGGCAGGAGGGATGTCGAACTTGGGCTTCAATCCCAGCAATTCGTCGAGGTCGTCGGTCGACATCGACTCAAGTTCTTCGAGCGAAGGCAGGTTGGTGAGATCGAGGTCGGCGCTGGGCGTTTCTCCAGGCAGCGGCAACGGCTGGACGATTTCGCCCGGCTGCTGGCCGACCGTTCCCGGATCCGTAGCTTCACCCGGCGAAGCCTGCGTCGGCGTGGGTGTCGGCGCACGCGTGGCGCGCGGCGTGGGCGTCGGTGCGGGAGCGGGATCGTCAAAGCCCGGCGGCAGCAAGTCGACCGGCGCTTCCTGCGCCAGCACCATCGCCGAACTGAGCGCTAGCGCCGCGCCGCCGATCATCCATGCAGCCTTCATTTCGCACCGCCCGGGAGATCGATTGCTTGCTCGATCGGGCGCAAAGGCTCCTCGCCACCGTCGATCAGCGCCGCAACCAGCAGGATAATGAACCCCGCTGCCAAGAGACCTGCTAGCCTTCGCCCGCTCATCGCCAAGATTTTCGCGTCCCGCTTCAAGTGCTGATACCTTGCCCGCGCCCTAGCCCAGTTCTAGGCACTGCGGCAATGACCCATGCAACCAGCCTTACCTCCGCCGAAATCGGCGGGCTCGCCCGGCGGATCGATCGCCCCGTGGTACTGGTCGGACTGATGGGCGTGGGCAAATCGACTGTCGGCCGGCGGCTAGCGGCGATGCTCGATAGCGATTTCATCGATGTCGACGAGGAAATCGAACGCGCTGCCGACCGGAGCGTAGCGGAAATCTTCGAAGCTCACGGCGAAGCCTATTTCCGCGCCGGCGAGCGACGCGTGATCGCCCGCCTGATGGAAGAACGCCATGGCGTGATCGCCACCGGTGGAGGCGCCTTTGTCGACGACGAGACGCGCGCGCTGATTATCGATCGCGGGATCGCCGTGTGGCTCGATTGCGATATCGACACGCTGGTCGAACGCACAGCGCGGCGCGACAGCCGGCCACTGCTGCGCACCGGCGACCCGCGCACGATCCTGACCGAGCTGAAAGACAGGCGCGGCGCGGCCTATGCCGAAGCGCAGATCCATGTGGTCACCGACGATGCGCCACATGCGGAAACCGCCCAACGGATCTTGAGGGCGATCGACGCATGGCTGTAATCCCCGTCGAACTGGCCGGACGCAGCTATGAAGTCCGCGTCGCGGGTGGGCTGCTGGCCAATATCGCACAAGAAGCGCGTGCTTTCATCCGCAAGCCGCATGTCTGCATCGTGGCCGATGCGAACGCACGCGCACATTGGGGAGAAAGCCTCGCCCGGTCGCTTTCCTCTGCGGACATCGAGGCTCGCTGGTACGACGTGGCTCCGGGCGAAGCGTCGAAGAGCTGGGACAGTCTCGCACGGCTAACCGACTGGCTGCTCGGCCAAGGAGTCGAGCGCGGCGATCACGTTTTCGCGCTCGGCGGGGGCGTTGTCGGCGACCTCACCGGATTTGCCTGCGCGATACTCAAGCGCGGCTGCGGCTTCGTCCAGCTGCCGACCACCTTGCTGGCGCAGGTCGACAGCTCCGTCGGGGGCAAGACCGCGATCAACACCGCTGCGGGCAAGAACCTCATCGGCGCCTTCCACCAGCCATCGCTGGTGCTGGCAGATCTCGATGCGCTCGGCACGCTTCCCGCGCGTGAACTGCGCGCCGGTTACGCCGAAGTGCTCAAATACGGCGTGCTCGGCGATCGCGCCTTTTTCGACTGGCTGGAACAGTCTGGCAGCGCGGTGGTCGGGCTCGCACGCGCCGAGACCGAACATGCGGTCGCGGCGAGCGTCGCGGCGAAAGCGCGCATCGTCGCCGAAGACGAGCGCGAGACCAGCGGCGCTCGCGCACTGCTCAATCTTGGCCATACCTTCGGCCATGCGCTTGAAGCCGAAACGGGATTTTCCGACCGTCTGCTGCACGGTGAGGGCGTGGCGCTGGGGATGGTGCTGGCAGCACGCTATTCGGCGCGGCGCGGCACGATCGCGCTGGCCGATGCCGAGCGGGTCACCCGGGCTGTCGACGCTGCGGGCCTGCCCTCCGAGATCGCAGCGTTGGGTCTGGATTGCGACGGGCGCACGCTGGCCGAACACATGCTGCATGACAAGAAGATGGACGCGGGCACGCTCCCCTTCATCCTGCTGCGCGCGATCGGCGATGCCTATCTCGCGCGCGACGTAGAACTGGCCGATGTGGCCGCTTTTCTCGACGAGCAATTGCAGGCGCATTGACCGCGGCCAGGTCCGCGCACATCGTGCCGGGCATGGCTTTCGATATCCGCCCTGCCCGACTGGCCGATCCCGCCGTGCGCGATCTCGTCGGCTTTCACCAGCGCGACATGCTCGCCGCTTCCCCGCCGGGCACCAGCTTCGCGCTCGACGCCAGCGGGCTAACCGGTCCCGATGTGACACTGCTGGGGGCGTGGGACGACGATGTGCTTGTCGGCATCGGGGCGATGAAACGGCTGTCGTCCAACAGTGCCGAACTCAAATCCATGCGGACGCATTCCGATCATCTCGGTCGCGGCGTTGCGCGGGCGATCCTCGAGAAATTGATCGCCATCGCCCGTTCGGACGGACTGGCGCGGCTGAGCTTGGAGACGGGCACGAATGACCGGTTCGCGCCGGCAATCGCGCTCTATACCAGGCGCGGCTTCGTCGCCGGCGAGGCTTTCGCACATTATGCCAATGGTCCGCACAACCAGTGCTACCATCTCGAACTCGGCGAAGCCGCAGCCTGATCGTCTTCGCCCTGCTGCGAGGCACATTCGCAATCAGGCCGCTGGTCCCGAAAATGTAGAGCGAAACGAAATGCGCCGCGCAGGAACTCTTGCGCGGCGCTTTCCAAATAAATCTCGGAACTGACCTATTCGAGTTCGAGGATCACCGCGTCGACCGCAAGGCTTTCCCCCTCCTCGGCGTTGATCTTGCTAACCGTGGCCTGCTTCTCGGCGCGCAGGATGTTCTCCATCTTCATCGCCTCGACCGTGGCGAGCGGCTGCCCCGGCTGGACCTCTTCGCCCTCGCCCACGTGCAGCTTCACCAGCAACCCCGGCATCGGGCAGATCAGCATCTTGGACAGATCGGGCGGGGTCTTCTCGATCATGTGCGCAGCAAGATGCGCGACCCGCGTCTGCAGGATGCGCAGGTGATGTGTCGCCCCCCGCGTGGTGATCGCATAACCGGTGCGCGTCGGCTTGAGCTGGAAAGTGTAACTCTCGACCGGCGCGGCATCCTCCGACGCATCGTTCGCGTAGAGCGCGACATCAACCATGGCTTCGCCTGGCGTGTACTGCATCTCGATCGTGACCTGTTCGCCGTCTACGGTCAGCGCATTCTCCTCGAGCCGGACCTCGTGCGAAGTCGAACCTTCCTCGCGCTCGCCGATACGCACGGTCCAGTCGCCGGGCGCATAGAGATCGTCGGACAGTTGCCCTTCGACCCGCCGTGCGCGATCGGCATCGGCAGTTGCGATGACACCTCCGACCGCTGCCAGCACCCTGGTCAATCGCGGCGACGCGGGCGCGCCGGTGAAGCCTTCGGGATATTCCTCGGCGATGAACCCCGTGGTCAGTTCGCCCGAGCGGAACCGCTCGTGCTGCATGATCGCGCTGAGGAAATCGACATTGTGCCCCAGCCCTTCGATCCGGAACGCATCGAGCGCCGCGACCTGCAGATCGGCCGCCTCGTCGCGGGTCTTGCCCCAGGTCACCAGCTTGGCGATCATCGGGTCGTAGAACATCGACACCTCGCCGCCCTCGAAGACGCCATCGTCGACCCGCACGCCATGCTGGCCTCGGCGGCCGTTCGCTTCGCCGTCGTCGGTCCAGGGCTCGACCGGCGGCTGGTAGCGTACGAGACGCCCGGTCGAAGGCAGGAAGCCGCGGTAGGGATCTTCGGCATAGACGCGGTTCTCGATCGCCCAGCCGTCGATACCAACATCATCTTGCGTCATGGCCAGCTTTTCGCCCGCTGCAACGCGTATCATCTGCTCGACAAGGTCTACGCCGGTGATCGCTTCGGTAACCGGATGCTCCACCTGCAGGCGGGTATTCATTTCAAGGAAATAGAAGCTCTCGCCGGTCTTGTCCGCACCGCTGACGATCAGCTCGACCGTACCCGCGCTGTGGTAACCCACAGCTTTCGAAAGCGCGACGCACTGTTCGCCCATCGCCTTGCGCATTTTCGGGGTGACGAATGGCGACGGTGCTTCCTCGACCACCTTCTGGTGACGGCGCTGGATCGAGCACTCACGCTCGTTGAGATAGATCACATTGCCATGCGTATCGCCGAGGATCTGGATCTCGATGTGGCGCGGATCTTCGATGAACTTCTCGATGAAGACGCGATCGTCGCCAAAGCTGTTCAGGCCCTCGCGCTTGGTCGCCTCGAAGCCCTCGCGCACGTCCCTTTCGCTATAGGCGAGCCGCATGCCCTTGCCGCCGCCGCCCGCGCTCGCCTTCATCATCACCGGGTAGCCGATGTCATTGGATATCTCGACTGCATGGTCGGTATCGCGGATCTCCCCGACGAAGCCGGGGACGACGTTCACTCCCGCCTCGCGCGCGATCTTCTTGGACTCGATCTTGTCGCCCATCGCGGCGATCGCCTTGGCCGGCGGACCGATGAAGGCAATGTTCTCTTTCGCCAGCGCTTCGACGAAGCTCGCGCGCTCGGACAGGAAGCCATATCCCGGATGCACCGCTTCGGCGCCGGTTTGCTTGCACGCCGCAATGATCTTGTCGGCAACCAGATAGCTTTCCGACGCCTGAGCGGGGCCGATATGAACCGCCTCGTCGGCCATGCGGACGAAGGGCGCACGCGCATCCGCATCCGAGTAGACCGCCACGGTGGCGATACCCATGCGTTTGGCGGTCTTGATGACCCGGCAGGCGATTTCGCCGCGGTTGGCAATGAGAATTTTGCTAAACATCTCTCGTCCCGTATTTCTTGTCTACTGGGTTATCAGGTCGCGCAGGTCGCGCGTGCGCTGCTTGGTCAGGTCGGTCATGCAGGTCGAGACCAGCAGCGATTCCATGCTTCCGCCACGGGCATAGTAACCCTCGGCGGTACAATGCGTATCCCGGTACGCGATCCAGGCGCGCTGGGCAGCCAGCAACGTCTCGAAATAGCCGGGCCGTCCGTCGTCGATGGGCTCGGCATCGCGGCGCTTCATCTCCGCTGCAGTAAGCTTCCATTGCGCATTGAGCTCGGCATCGCTTTCCTGGAATTCGAGCACCGCACAACGGTTCATTGCCATCTGCGTATAGGGATCCGCGCAATCGAGCGGCGCGCCTTGCATCAGCATCAGGACGGCAACAAGCATCGTCAAATCGCCGCCAGTGCCTGGTCAAGGTCGGCGATGATATCGTCGACATGCTCGATACCGATCGACAGCCGAACCACGTCCGGTCCGGCCCCGGCTGCGACCAGCTCCTCTTCGTCCAGCTGGCTGTGCGTGGTCGATGCCGGATGGATGATGAGGCTGCGGGTATCGCCGATATTGGCGAGATGGCTGAACAACGCCACGCGCGAGACCAGCGCCTTGCCTGCCGCAAATCCGCCCGTCAGCCCGAAGGTAAAGACGGCGCCGCCTTTCCCGCCGATGTAGCGATCCGCCAAGCTCTTGTAGCGGTCGCTCTCGAGCCCCGCATAGGACACCCAGGCCACCTTGGGATGATCCTGCAGCCATTGCGCAACCGCCAGCGCGTTGCTGCAATGCCGTTCCATACGCAGCGCCAGCGTTTCCATGCCGGTCAGCGCGAGGAATGCATTCATCGGAGCCATCGCCGGACCAAGATCGCGCAGCCCCAGCACGCGGCACGCGGTGATGAATGCAATCGGTCCGATCGGTTCGAGCGCGTCGGCGAGCACCGCGCCGTGATAGGAACCGTTGGGCTGGGTCAGGCTGGGAAACTTGTCGCTCGCCTTCCAGTCGAACTTGCCCGAATCCACGATCAGCCCGCCGACCGCATTGCCGTGCCCGTTAAGGAACTTGGTGCACGAATGGACGACAATGTCCGCACCGTGATCGAAGGGACGACAAAGGGCCGGGGTCGCCATGGTGTTGTCGACGATCAGCGGGATCCCCGCATTATGCGCAGCCTCGGCAATTGCGGCAATGTCGCTGACCACGCCCCCGGGATTCGCCAGGCTTTCGATGAACACGCAGCGGGTGTTGTCATCGATTGCCGCAGCGACATTCGCAGGATCGTCGGTATCGACGAAGCGGGTTTCCCATCCGAACTTGCGAAAGCTCTCACCCAGCTGGTTGAGCGAGCCGCCATAAAGCTTTTTCGCGGCGACGATGTTGCAGCCCGGCTCCATCAGCGTGTGGAACGCAATCAGTTGGGCGGCATGGCCCGACGCCACGCCTAGAGCACCCACCCCGCCTTCGAGCGCGGCAATTTTCTTTTCCAGCGCATCATTGGTGGGGTTCATGATGCGCGAATAGATGTTGCCGAATTCCTGCAGGCCGAACAGCCGCGCGGCGTGGTCGGGATCATCGAACACATAACTCGCCGTCTGGTAGATCGGCGTAATCCGCGCCTTCGTCGTCGGATCGGGCTCCTGCCCGGCATGGATCGTCAGCGTTTCCAGCTTCTGTTCGGTCATCGGCAGTTCCCTCTATTCGGCTGGTTCGCAGGCGCCTTGGCAGGACGCTGCACGCATCGGCTCTTCCTGTTGCAGAGCGGTAAGGCCGAGCTTGGCGAACAGCGCCGCGTCGGTGTCGTCGCCGGCATTGGGTGCGGTCAGCAGCTTGTCGCCCGTGAAAATCGAATTCGCCCCTGCCATGAAGCACAGCGCCTGCGCCGCTTCGCTCATGCTTTCGCGGCCCGCCGACAGGCGCACCATGCTCATCGGCATGCAGATGCGTGCAACCGCGACCGTGCGGACGAATTCGATATCGTCGATCTTCGCAAGCGGCGTGTCGGCAAGCATGTCGCCCAGCACCGTGCCCTTGACCGGCACCAGCGCATTGACCGGCACGCTTTCGGGATGGCGTTCGAGCGTAGCGAGCGTGTGGACGAAGCCCACCCGGTCCTCGCGCGTTTCGCCCATCCCCACGATGCCGCCGCTGCACACGTTGATGCCCGCATCGCGCACGTTCTGTAGCGTATCGAGCCGGTCTTGGTAATTGCGCGTGGAGATCACGCGCTCGTAATATTCTGGCCCGGTGTCGACATTGTGATTGTAGTAATCGAGGCCCGCTTCCTTGAGCATGTCCGCCTGCTTCGGCGTCAGCATGCCCAGCGTCATGCAGGTCTCCAGCCCCATCGCGCGTACGCCCTTCACGATCTCGACGATCGCGGGCATGTCGCGGTCCTTGGGATTGCGCCACGCTGCGCCCATGCAGAAGCGCTGGCTGCCCTGGTCCTTTGCCTGCGCCGCGCGCTGGAGTACGGACTGTACTTCCATCAGCTTGGTCGCCTCGACCCCGCTGTCGGCCTTCACCGACTGTGAGCAATAGCCGCAATCTTCCGGGCATCCGCCGGTCTTGATTGAAAGCAATGTGCAGAGCTGCACCTGCTCGGGCGGATGGAATTCGCGATGGACCGTCGCTGCCTGGAACAACAGTTCGGTGAACGGAAGATCGAACAGCGCCGCGATCTCGTCACGGCTCCAGTCGGTACGGATATTGGTCATACGGGTTTCCTGGCTAGGTAGAGGCCGACTGCCATGACTATCAGGCCCAGCGCACGCTTGGGGGTAATCGCGCTCTGGATGGAGCCGAGCAGGCCGAAATGATCGATGATTGCCGCGGCGACGATCTGGCCGAGCAGCACGAAAAAGATCGCATTGCCGAGGCCGATACGCGGGGCGGAGAATGCCACCGAAGTGGCGTAGAACAACATCACGAGCGCGCCGATCCACAACCACGGCCGTTCGAAGGTGAAGGCACTGGCAGCGGGGAAGCCGGTAAAGGCCAGCATCGCGCTGGCGATCACGAACCCAACCGCGAAAGTCACCGCAGTCGCGGCGACGGGGCCGCCGAGTTGCTGGCCCAGCGCGGCATTCAGCGCGGCGAAAACGGGAATGCCCAGTCCCGCTGCGAACATCATCGCCGCGATCGGCACGAAGGCGCTGGAGGTCGGCGCGCTCACGCGAGCCAGCCCGCGAAGACGGCAGGAAGCTGTGTCATTCGGCGTCCGCTTCCCGCATTTCGCATTCCACGGTCAAGCCATATTCGCCGAGCCAATCCGCCTCGGTCGGCAGAAGGTACTGCAGGGCCTGCGGCAGCAATTGGTGCAGGCTGTTCGAATGGTGGACATGTGATGCACGATAATCGGCGAAGCAAAAGCGCGCACCCAGTGTCTCGCGCAATTCCATCACCCCGGTCTCGGTGGCGCCACCTTCATCGGCCAGCGAGAGGAACAGCGGCGGTCGCGGCGTTCCGTCATCCGCCGGCGCCGCTCCTGCCAGCGCGCTGTCGTTCCACTGCAGGCTGGGCGAAAGCGCAGCATAGCCATCGAACAAATCGGGTTGTGCCAGCCAGGTTTCGACGACGAAGTGCCCCGCCGCGCTCTCGCCGACGATCATCGCACGGCCATCGTGACGATAGCGGGCGCGTAATATGGGAAGGACCGTCTCGGTCAGCCACGTGCGGAAAGCCTCGCTTTCGCCCGCGCTCGGATAGCGCTCGCGTTCCTCGTCGACCTGGGTGGGAGGCAGTAGTTCGCGCTGCCTGTCGACCGTCTCGACGCCGATCAGGATTGCCGGTTCACTCCGTCCCCAGAGCTGGTTCCAGCGCTCGACACCCAGGGAGAGGAAAAAGTCCTGCCCGATCCCGCCATCAAGCACCAGCACGAGTGGAAAGCGCTCTTCAGCCTGTTCATAGCCGCGCGGGAGCACGACATTGAGTTTCCGGTCGGCGTCGTGCGTCATGACCGTCAGCGCCTCACCGATCGTTATCGGTTCGGCGTCGGACACATGCTGCGCAGATGCGGACGCTGCCCAGACGAAGGCCAAAGCCGCCCCCGCTGCGGCGATGGACTTCATTCCGCTGCCTCGTCGAGGTTCTCGCCGGCCGGGGGCATATTGTGCCCCAGCAGGCGCAGCACGTCTGCAGCGCATTCGACCACATTGCTGCCCGGCCCGTAGATCCCCTGGACCCCGGCATCGCGCAGGAAATCGTAATCCTTCTGCGGAATCACCCCGCCTGCGATCACCTTGATGTCGGGTCGACCGGCTTCCTTGAGCATGCCGATCAGTTCGGGGATCAGCGTCTTGTGCCCCGCCGCGAGGCTGCTCGCTCCGATCGCATCGACGTCGTTCTCCAGTGCCATGTCGCGGGTTTCGGACGGTGTCTGGAACAGCGGGCCCGAGACGACCTCGAAACCCATGTCGGCGAAGGCAGAGGCGATCACGTTCGCACCGCGGTCGTGGCCGTCCTGGCCCATCTTCGCGACCATCAGCCTGGGCGCCCGGCCCAGCCGGCGCTCGACCGCCTTCACGCCCTCGACCACCTGCGCGTAGCGGTCGTCATCGGCATAGGCGGCAGAATAGACGCCGCGGACCGGCTTGGGCATCGTGTCATAGCGACCGTAGGCATCTTCCATCGCCGCGCTGATTTCGCCCAGCGTGGCATCGTGGCGTGCCGCCTCGACTGCGAGTGCGAGCAGATTGCCATCGCGCTGCGCGGCGCCGCGCGCCAAAGCATCGAGCGCGGCCCTGCAGGCGAATTCGTCGCGCTTGGCGCGCACATCCTGCAACCGGGCGATCTGGCTCTGTCGGACCTTGTGGTTGTCGATATCGAGCGTGTCGATCTCGTCTTCCTTGTCGCGGCGATACTTGTTCACCCCGACGATCACGGTTTCGCCGCGGTCGACGCTGGCCTGCTTGGCTGCCGCGGCTTCCTCGATCTGCGCCTTGGGTTTCCCGCTGGCGACATATTCGGTCATCCCGCCCGCCGCCTCGACTTCCTCGAGCATGGCGCGCGCCTGTTCGACCAGCGCGGACGTAAGGCTTTCGATGTAATAGCTGCCCCCTAGCGGGTCGGCGACATTGGTGATGCCGGTTTCTTCCTGGATCACCAATTGCGTGTTGCGCGCGATGCGGGCGCTGAAATCGGTCGGCAGCGCGATCGCCTCGTCCAGCGCGTTCGTGTGCAGCGATTGCGTCCCGCCCAGCACCGCCGCCATCGCCTCCACCGTGGTGCGGATGACATTGTTGTAAGGGTCCTGCTCCTGCAGGCTGACGCCGCTGGTCTGGCAATGCGTGCGCAGCATCTTGGACTTGGGGTTCTGCGCCCCCAGCCCTTCCATGACATCGTGCCACAAATGGCGTGCGGCGCGCATCTTGGCGATCTCCATGAAGAAGTTCATGCCGATGCCCCAGAAGAAGGACAGGCGCGGCGCGAAGGCATCGATGTCCAGGCCAGCTTCCATCGCGCGCTTGGCGTATTCCTTGCCGTCGGCGATGGTGAAGGCCAGTTCCTGCACCGCGGTCGCCCCGGCCTCGTGCATATGGTAGCCCGAGATCGAAATGCTGTTGAATTTCGGCATGTTGGCCGAAGTATATGCGATGATGTCCGAAATGATCCGCATGCTCGGTTCGGGCGGGTAGATATAGGTGTTGCGGACCATGAACTCCTTGAGAATGTCGTTCTGGATGGTCCCCGACAGCTTCTCCTGTGCCACGCCCTGACGCTCGCCCGCGACGATGTAGAACGCCATGACCGGGATGACCGCGCCGTTCATGGTCATCGATACGCTCATCTGGTCGAGCGGGATCTGGTCGAACAGGATTTCCATGTCGCGCACGGTGTCGATCGCGACGCCGGCCTTGCCGACATCGCCGACCACGCGGCTGTGATCGCTGTCATAGCCGCGGTGCGTCGCGAGATCGAAAGCGACCGAGAGGCCCTTCTGCCCCGCCGCAAGATTACGGCGATAGAAAGCGTTCGATTCTTCCGCCGTAGAGAAGCCCGCATACTGTCGGATGGTCCATGGGCGCCCGGTGTACATCGAGGCGTAGGGTCCACGCGTGAACGGCGCGATGCCGGGGACGCCAGGATCGTCGAGCGCGGCCGTGTCCTCCGAGGTGTAGAGCGGCTTCACCGCGATACCTTCGGGGGTGTGCCAGGTGAGATCGCGGCCCTTCACTTCCTTGGCGGCGAGGGGCTTCCAGTCTTCATAGGTCGGCTTGTCGGTCATGCGCGGTCCTAAACCACAATCGTATGCACAGGGAAAGGGCGGGCTCTCGTATCTGAGGCCAACCTTCCACGTCACCCCCGCGCAGGCGGAGGTCCAGACGAGGGTGCGATCAATGGCAAGCCTGGTTGGATCCCCGCCTTCGCGGGGATGACGAAGACTTGCGGTGTCCGCCTCTTACTCGCCCTTGAATTCCGGTTTGCGCTTCTGGAGGAAGGCCATGCCGCCCTCGGTCGCATCCTTGCTCGCACCGGCGGTGCGCTGGCCCTCGGCCTCGGCAAGGAGGACCTGCGTCAGATCGCCGTCGAGCGCGGTGGCGATGTTGCGCTTCATGGTGGCGTAAGCGACCGTCGGGCCGTTGGCGAGTTTCTGCGCCAGCGCCTTGGCCTCTGCCAGCAGCGCATCGTCATCGACCGCCTTGTAAATCAGCCCCCAATCCTCTGCCTGTTCGGCGCCGATCTTCTCGCCCAGCATCATCATCCGCGTGGCGCGCGCGCGGCCGATCGCGCGGTTGAGCAGCCAGGTCGACCCGCCATCGGGTACGAGGCCGATATTGACGAAGGCCTGCAGAAAATAGGCGCTCTTGCCTGCGAGCACGAAATCCCCCGCTAGCGCAAGGCTGCAGCCGACGCCCGCAGCGGGGCCGTTGACCGCGCAAATCACGGGCACATCGGCGCGCAAGACCTGGTTGATCGCCGGATTGTAGTGGTTCTGCAGCGCACGGTGGCTCCCGCCCTTGTTCTGCAGCGCGCTGCCCTCGCCCCGCGCGGCGAGATCGGCGCCCGAGCAGAAACCCTTGCCCGCCCCGGTGATCAGTACGGCACGGCTGTCGCCCAGATCGTAGAACGCCGCGCCGATTTCATCCGCCATCTGCGGCGGCATCGCGTTCAGCCGGTCGGGCCGGTTGAGCGTGATGGTGGTCAGCGGGCCGTCTTTCTCGACGAGGATGGTTTCGTAGCTCACGCGTCTCTCCCAAAGGTTTCTTTTCGCCACCGACCTTGGCTGCGATGACGCTTGCGCGCAAGGGGCTTGCGCAGCGAACGGAGTTCAGGCGGACGCGCTCGGCCGTGCCGATACCCGCTCGTGCCATGCGGCCAGCGTCGCGCATTCACCGGGCATTTCGAGCCCGACGAACTTGGCGAAATCGAGTGTAGTCAGCAGCAGGATATCCGCAGCGGAAAAAGCCTCGCCGGCAAGGTGGTCGCGCCCTTCGAGCGATTCGTCGAAGAAGCGCATCGCCTCGGCCACGCGCGGCCGATTGGCGTCGCCCCACTCGGCATTGCGGCCCGGAAGCGCGGCGGTGAAGGCGTGCGTATGCACCCACACCGCGCCCACCGGCGGCATGAGGATCATCTCGACCCGGCGGCACCACATCTCGATTTCCGCGATTTCCCGCGAGGTGGTACCGAACAGCGGCGGCTCGGGGTGTTCGGCCTCGAGATAGCGCATGATCGCCACGCTCTCGGCGATGACCGTGCCATCGTCCAATTCGAGGATCGGCGTCTGCCCGCGCGGGTTCTTGGCGACGAAGTCCTCCGCCTTCTGCTCGCGCTTGGGAATCGAGACTTCCTTGCTCGGCAGTTCGATGCCCTTCTCGGCGGCGAAGATACGCACACGGCGCGGGTTGGGCGCCGGGTTCGGGCTGTCGTAGAATAGCATTCGCAGGTCCTCTCAATTATGCTTCAGCCCTAACTCGTCATTCCCGCGAAAGCGGGAATCCAGACAAGGTCGCTCTCTGCCGCAAGGTCAGCTGGACCCCCGCCTGCGCGGGGGTGACGCAAATGGTTGGTAGGGAGCGATTAAATTTCCCACCCCCATCAGTTCGACCAGTGCGCGTCGTCCTTGGGCGTTTCCATGATCTCGGTCAGCTGGCCCATCATGTCCTTGGGGTGAAGGAAGAAGATCGGCGTGCCATGTGCGCCGATGCGTGTGGGGCCGAGAATCCGCTTCCCCAGACCCTCGAACCACTGACGCGCGTCCTCGATGTCCTCGACTTCGTAGCAGACATGGTGCTGCCCCCCGGCGGGGTTTTTGGCGAGGAAACCGGTCAGCGTGGACTGCTCGCCCAGCGGCTCGATGAGCTCGATCTGCGTGCCATTGGTGCCGTTTTCGCCCGGCGTATCGACGAAGCAGACCTTCACGCCCTGCTCCTCGAGATCGAAAGGCTCATGCGTGATGCTCGCCCCCATGACATCGCGATAATAACGAAGCGATTCCGCAATCGAGGGCGTGGCGACGCCGATATGGTTGAGACGGCCGAGTTTCATTGAGTGTCCCCTGATACTTCTCGAAATGGATACTCGCTACCAAAATAGTCTTCAATCTGCCTGATGTGGCGCAGAAGTCGGTCGCTAGACTGCCCTTGGTCTAGGCTTGCGACGCTGACCGCAAGCATCTGGCAGGCCCAGGGCTCTTTCGGGTTAACCAACGGCAGACCGTCGTTTCTCGTAGCTTGCTCGCGCGCCACTTGGAGCGCAACAAGCCGCTCAAGCTGTTTAAGCTCGACCGAGAATGTGTAAGCGTCAGTACCTGCTAACCTTTTCGTTATGGTACCCGGAAAACCCGCGAGGCTCCGATCGAGAGATAAGTCTGAGTTAAGTTCCGACGCTAGATCGACAATCTCATCAGCATACACCTGCATATCGGGAGCACTGGTTACGCCCTCAATCGGGAACACTGTTTCACACGAAAGTTCAGGTTCACCAGCACACGCAGTTACGATCAGTATGATCGGAAGAAAGGAAAGGCGCCTCACAACGGAATATTATCGTGCTTCTTCCACGGGTTCTCGAGTTGCTTGGTCCGCAGCTTGCGTAGCCCCAGCGCAATCCGCTTGCGGGTCGAGTGCGGGTAGATCACCTCGTCGATATAGCCGCGGCTCGCCGCCACGAAGGGGTTGGCGAAGCGGTCTTCGTATTCCTTGGTCTTCTCGGCAATCTTGTCGGGATTGTCGCGGTCTTGGCGGAAGATGATCTCCACCGCGCCCTTGGCCCCCATCACCGCGATCTCGGCGGTGGGCCAGGCGTAGTTGAGGTCGCCGCGCAAATGCTTGGAGGCCATCACGTCATAGGCGCCGCCATAGGCCTTGCGGGTGATGACGGTGATCTTGGGCACGGTCGCCTCGGCATAGGCGAAGAGCAGCTTCGCGCCATGCTTGATGATGCCGTTGTGTTCCTGGCTGGTGCCGGGGAGGAAGCCAGGCACGTCGACGAAGGTCAGGATCGGGATTTCAAACGCATCGCAGAAGCGCACGAAGCGCGCGGCCTTCTTCGATGAGTTGATGTCGAGCACGCCCGCGAGCACCATGGGCTGGTTGGCCACCACGCCCACCGTGCGGCCTTCCACCCGGCCGAAGCCGCAGATGATGTTTGCGGCGTGGTTGGGCTGGATCTCGAAGAAGTCGCCTTCGTCCAGCGTCTTACGGATGATCTCGTGCATGTCGTAAGGCTGGTTGGCATTGTCGGGGATCAGCGTGTCGAGGCTCGGCTCCTCGCGATCCCATGCGTCCGAAGTCGGGCGTTCGGGCACGTCTTCGCGGTTGGACAGTGGCAGGTAATCGAAGAAATCGCGCGTCGCGAGCAGCGTCTCGATATCGTTCTCGAAGCTGTTGTCGGCGACCGAGGTCTTGGTGGTGTGCGTCTTCGCGCCGCCCAGCTCTTCCTGCGTCACCACCTCATTCGTCACCGTCTTGACCACGTCGGGGCCGGTGACGAACATGTAGCTCGAATCTTCCACCATGAAGATGAAGTCGGTCATCGCAGGCGAATAGACCGCGCCGCCCGCGCACGGCCCCATGATCAGGCTGATCTGCGGCACCACGCCGGATGCGAGCACATTGCGCTGGAACACCTCGGCATAACCGCCGAGGCTGGCAACGCCTTCCTGGATGCGCGCGCCGCCGCTGTCGTTGAGGCCGATCACCGGCGCGCCGACCTTCATCGCGGTGTCCATCACCTTGCAGATTTTCTCCGCATGGCGCTTGGAAAGAGAGCCGCCGAAAACGGTGAAATCCTGGCTGAAGACATAGACCAGCCGTCCGTTGATCGTGCCCGATCCGGTGACCACGCCATCGCCGGGGACCTTCTGGTCCTGCATGCCGAAATCGACGCAGTCATGTTCGACATAGGTGTCGAGTTCTTCGAAGCTGCCCTCATCGAGCAGGATGTCGAGCCTTTCGCGCGCGGTCAGCTTGCCCTTGGCGTGCTGAGCATCGATGCGCTTCTGACCGCCCCCCATCCGGGCGGCTTCGCGGCGACGTTCCATTTCGGCGATATTGGCGGACATGCTCTCTCCGTGAATAGGTTTTGATGAGCGACTAGTGCCAAGCGAGGCGCAAGGTCAATCGCGCGGCGTGCTTCTCTGGGCGCTGATGAGGAACTCGACATTGCCTTCGGGGCCGGTGATCGGGCTCTCGACGATGCCCTGTACCTCAAAGCCCAGCCCCTCGACCCAGGCGCGCACCTCGTCGCATACGCGGCGGTGCAATGCGGGGTCGCTGACCACGCCCTTCTTGCCCACTTCCTCGCGCCCGACCTCGAATTGCGGCTTGATCAGAGCGACAAGGCGGCAATCCTGCTGCGCAAGCTCGAGCGGGCGCTCGAGCACCTTGGACAAACCGATAAAGCTGGCATCGCAGACCACCCAGGTCACCTGCCGGTCGATCATTTCGGGGGTCAGCACGCGCGCGCTGGTCTGTTCGAGCACGGTGACGCGCTGGTCCTGCCGCAGCTTCCACGCAAGCTGGTTGGTGCCGCTGTCGACCGCGAAGACATGCTCCGCCCCGCCCTGCAGCAACACATCGGTAAAACCGCCGGTCGAACTGCCGATATCCATTGCCACCGCGCCGCGCGGGTCGAGAGCGAAATGCTCGATCGCATGCGCGAGCTTTATACCGCCGCGCGAAACCCAGGGGTGGTCGCGCCCGCGCACGTCGAGCGGCGCGTCCACGGACAGCTGCTGACCGGGCTTGGCCAGCTTCTGTTCGCCGGAAAAAACCAGTCCGGCCATGACCAGCGCCTGCGCGCGCGTCCGGCTCTCCACCAGACCACGGTCCACCAGCATTTGATCGAGGCGCATCTTTTTCGGCATTGGAAACATGGGCGTTAGCGATCATTGTGCCTGCATGAAACCGATCTATCTGCATCTGGGTGGCGCGTTGGCGCTGAGCTTGACCATCGCGGCATGCGTTCCGGCGCCGGATTCGACGCCGGCACCGACGCCCAGCCTCACACCCGAGCCTGTACAGACGACACCCCCTCCCCCTCCGCCCGCGCCGCCAGCCGAGAACTGGATCGACGAACCGCGCACACCGGGGGATTGGAGCTATCGCCCCGCATTGTCGGGGGGCGAGGCGCTGTATGGACCGCGCGGCGGCGAAGCATTGTTCGCGATCAAATGCGATCGCCGTGCGGGGCGCATCACACTGTTGCGCAGTGGGCGTGCGGCGAGTTCGACCTCGATGACCATTCGAACCGAAACCGTGGATCGTACGCTTGCCGCAACGCCGGCGGGTAGCGGCAGTCAGCAGGTCATGGCGACACTCGCTGCGAGCGATCCGCTGCTCGACGCGATGGCCGTGACCCGCGGGCGATTCGCTGTGGAAACAACCGGCTTGTCCACACTTTACCTGCCGCCGTGGGCCGAAGTGACCCGCGCTATCGAATCCTGCCGCTGATAGAGTCGCTCGCCCCGCTCCCTCCGGCAGGTGAGGCGGCTGCGGGCACGAAAAAGGCCCGGGTTCGACCCCGAGCCAGAAACGCCAATTCTGACGTGGGATAACTTTTTTTCAAGGGTTGTTTTGAGCCTCTGGAAGACTCAAATATATCCACAAGATCAGCGGCGAAACGCGGTCTTGGACCCCGGTGATACGGCGGTTCTTAGCTCACTAGCGCGAAAGGAGGTGATCCGATGTCTCATGGTTCAGCAGAGAGGTCGGCAAGTTTCCGCGCGAGGTACTATCGGTAGGCAACACCCGATAGAGACTTCGTGAGCGGCACTTCCCGCCGCTGACCATGCGAAGGGCAGCATCACCCGAGGGTGGCGCTGCCCTTCTCATTTTGTGGGCTGCCAGCCGAGCCGACGCGGCGCCGCGAATGGCGGCAACGGTCGCCCGTCGCCAAATCCTTGCCACTTGCGCGGCTTCCCATTACCCGCGCGCAAATGGATTTCGCGCATCTCCCCCATCCCGCCCCCGTGCCCGGCGAGACCCGCCAGCAGGCCCTGCTCAATCCCGGTTTCGGAACGCTGTTCACCGATCACATGGTCGTGATCGACTACGATGCCGACAAGGGCGGCTGGCACCAGGCGACATTGGGCCCGCGCGAAGCAATCAGCCTCGATCCCGCGGCTGCTGTGCTTCACTATGCGCAGGAAATCTTCGAAGGCATGAAAGCCTACAAGCGCGAGGACGGATCGCTTGCGCTGTTCCGGCCCGAGCAGAATGCGCGCCGCTTCAACGAAAGCGCGCGGCGTATGGCGATGCCCGAACTGCCCGAAGACCTGTTCCTCGAATCGATCCGTCAGCTGGTTGCCAAGGATCGCGACTGGGTTCCGGGCGATCCCGATGGGTCGCTATACTTGCGCCCTTTCATGTTCGCTTCCGAAGCCTTTCTCGGCGTGCGCCCCGCTCGGCAGTACAAGTACATCCTGATTGCATCGCCGGTCGGCCCCTATTTCAAGGGGGGCGCCAAGCCGGTGAAGATCTGGGTCAGCCGCAATTACACCCGCGCCGCGCCCGGCGGCACCGGTGCCGCCAAAACGGGCGGCAATTACGCTGCCAGCCTCGTGCCCCAGGCCGAAGGCATCGAGAATGGCTGCGACCAGGTGGTCTTCCTCGACGCGGTCGAGAAGAAATGGGTCGAGGAACTGGGCGGGATGAACCTGTTCTTCGTCTTTGACGACGGGACGGTGATCACGCCTCCGCTGACCGGCACGATCCTGCCCGGCATCACTCGCGACAGCCTTATCCAGCTCCTGCGCGAAGAGGGCCTGCAGGTTCGCGAGGAACCCTACAGCATCGACCAGTGGCGTGCCGATGCCACCCAGGGCCGCCTGCTCGAGACGATGGCCTGCGGCACCGCCGCGGTGGTCACGCCGGTCGGAACCGTGCTCGGCCCCGATGGCGAATTCACGATCGGCAGCGGCGGGATCGGCCAGATGACCAATAAGATCCGCGAGCGGCTGGTCGGCATCCAGAAGGGCACCGTGGACGATAGCCACGGCTGGACGCTCCGCCTCGACTGATCAGAAGCGCGGCCGCACCAGGAAGCGGCGGGTGAAGGTTTCGCTCGGCCGCAGCACGATGATCGCCACGCCTGCGAGCGCAATTGCGCCGCCGATGATCAGGCGTTCGCCGATTGCATCGCCCGTCAGCCATGCACCGAACAGGATCGTCAGGATCGGCGTGAATAACGTCAGGGGCACGATCATGTTTGCATCGAATTCCTGCATCAGCCGGTAATAGGCGGTGTGCGCCCCGACCGACACCACGATACCGGCGAACAGCAGGCAAGCCGCCAGCTTGTAGGGCGAGGTGGCCAGCGAAGCGATCTGTCCGGTTTCGAGCGTGGCCGTCAACGGCAGCAGAACGGCGACCGACGCGACAGCTGCCCATGCCTGCAAGCGGATCGATGGCAGATCGATACGCTTGACGAACACCGTTCCGAGCGCGCCCACCACGGCGGACAGAAACACCAGCAACAGGCCGGTGCTGGTCTCCATCTGGTTTTCTCCCGCCATGGCGAACAATACGCCGCCAAACGCCAGCCCGATCCCCAGCCCGCGCCGCCAGCGCACGCGCTCGCCGAGGAACAGGATCGCAAACAAGACAGTCATGGGCGCACCGCTCAGGCTGACGACTCCCGCCGCAGAGGGGCTCGCGGTCTCGAGCCCCATGAACAGCAACGCGAAGGACCCGCCGCTGATCGCCAGCCCGACCACCAGTACCTGCCACAATTTCGCGGGCAGTGGTCGCAGCAGTGGCACCAGCACTGCTGCCACGATGACCGAGCGCAGCAGCGCATAGAACAGCGGCGGCGACCCCAGATCGACGATCGCCACCTTGCTGACGACGACGTTAAGCGCCCACACCACGTTGCACAGCATCATCACGAACAGGGCACGCGCGGGCATGTCAGTCGTCCAGCGGCGGCAATGCGGCGGCCAGTTCGGCAAGCCAGGTATCGGCGACCGAATCGCTCGGCGCACGCCAGTCGCCGCGCGGGCTCAGTGCCCCGCCTGCGCTGACCTTGGGCCCATTGGGCATTGCCGAGCGCTTGAATTGGCTGAAACCGAAGAACCGCTTGAGGAATTTCTCCAGCCAGTCCGCGATCGTCGCGAGGTCGTACTGGTTCTTCGCCTCTTCGGGGAAATCGATCGGCCAAAGTCCCGCTTCCGCATCCTTCCATGCATGCCATGCGAGGAAGGCGACATGGCTGGGACGCTGCCCCCAGCGAACCACATGATGCAGGAAAAAGTCGTTCAGCTCGTAGGGACCGATGATCGATTGCGTGCTCTGAATCTGGCCGTCCTCGCCCGCCGGGACCAGTTCCGGGCTGATCTCCGTGTCGAGAATATCTGCCAGAACCGCATCGACGCCTTCGTCGAACTGCGCGGTCTGCGTCGTCCAGCGGATCAGATACTGGATCAGCGTCTTGGGCACACCGGCATTGACCCCGTAATGGCTCATCTGGTCACCCACGCCATAGGTGCACCAGCCGAGCGCCAGTTCGCTGAGGTCCCCCGTGCCGATCACCCAGCCACCGTGCTGGCTGGCAAGGCGGAAAAGATAATCCGTGCGCAGACCAGCCTGCACGTTCTCGAAAGTGGTGTCGTAGACCGGTTCGTCATCGGCGAAGGCGTGCCCGATATTCTCCAGCATCAACCGTGCGGTGCCAGTGATATCGATCTCCTCGGCGGCGATGCCGAATGCCTTCATCAGCCGCCAGGCGTTCGACTTGGTATCGCTCGATGTCGCGAAGCCCGGCATGGTGTAGCCGCGGATATCGGTTCGCGGACGGCCCAACCGGTCCATGGCCTTTGCCGCGACGATCAGCGCATGCGTGCTGTCCAGCCCGCCCGAAATCCCAATCGTCAGGCATCGGGGATTGGTCGCCTGGATTCGCCGCATCAGCGCATCGACCTGGATGTTGAACGCTTCGTAGCAATCCTCGTCCAGCTTGTCCGCGCGATTGGGGACGAACGGGAACCGGCGGATCGGGCGTTCCAGCCCGATGTCCGCCCCACTGCGCCCGTGCTCGAAACGCACGCTGCGGTACCAATCCTCAGGCCTCCCTGCAGCCTCGGCCGCATCGTTGAAGGTCTGCATGCGCATACGTTCGGCGAGGATCCGCTGTGTATCGATGTCGCAGACGCAGAGCTCGGGCTGGAGATCGAAACGCTGGCTCTCGGCCATCAGGTCGCCCAGTTCGTAGATCATCCCCTGCCCGTCCCAGGCGAGATCGGTGGTGCTTTCGCCGTGGCCGCTGGCCGAATAGGCGTAAGCACAAACCGAGCGGCTCGAACTCGCACGGGTCAGCATGTGACGTTCGTCCGATTTGCCGATGACGATATTGGAGGCCGACAGATTGAGCAGGATCGTCGCGCCCGCCAGAGCGGCCAGCGTACCCGGCGGATTGGGCGACCAGAAATCCTCGCAGATTTCCACACCGAAAACGAAACCCGCGAGATCCGACGCCTCGAACAGCAGATCGGTACCGAAGGGTACTTCGCGGGCTCCGCATTTGATCGTCAGGCCGATGCAATCGCGGCCATGCGCAAACCAGCGTTTCTCGTAATATTCGCGGTAATTCGGCAGGAAGCTCTTGGGCACGACCCCAAGCACTTCGCCGCGAGCTATGACGACCGCGCAATTGTAGATCCGGCCATTGCGCCGCAACGGCGCGCCGAACACCAGCACCGGATCGAGCTCGCGCGATACCTCCACGATCCGTGCGATTTCCGCTTCCACCGCATCGAGCAAGGCCACCTGGAGGTGCAGATCGTCCACCGCGTAAGAGGAAAGCGCAAGTTCGGGATAGAGCAGCAGGTCGACATGGCGATCATGCGCCGCTCGCGCGGTTTCGAGTATGCCTTCCGCGTTATGGGCGACATCGGCCGTACGCACTTTGGGCGTGCCGGTCGCCACGCGGACGAACCCATGCGTATGCATGTCGAAAAAAGGATGCGTGTCGCGGCCACTCATGGGGGCAAGGCCTTTCCGGTTATGATCGGCGGGAGCGGGTTCGAGCCAATCCGCTGGTTCGCATACGCCCAAGTCGGCCAGTCGTTTCTGAACCGAAGCGCGCGCGATCTTGCCCTTGGCTTCCCATCCATAGACGGTGCGGCTGGGCCAGGGCTTGGGCTGACCGTATCGCACACCGAATTGCGCCGCGCTGAGCGGCGGCTGATGCGTTTCACGCCATCGACGGAGTTTATAGCCGGCCAAGTGCATTCGGGCCGGGTATCCTTTTAGGCTACCTCAGGCAAGCGCAGTCTGGCTCTCGCGCCGCATTTCGGTGCGATAGCCGTTGAGGATCGGGCCGCCATGGTGCGTCGCCTGCGCCTGCGTGGCAAAGGCCGAGAGCAACTGGCTGCCGAGCCCGCCACCCGGGTCGGTAAAGGCATCCGCACCCACACCATCGTCTTCGATGGTGAACCGCCAGCCGTCGCCGTTTACGTTGAAGAACACGGCGATCGTGCCCGTCGCGCCTTCGGGAAAGGCGTATTTGCACGCATTGGCGACAGCTTCGTTGAGATAGAGCCCGATCGCCACCGCCTCTTCCGGGGTCAGCACCGCGTCTTCGATCTCGCGGAACAGTGTGACCGAAGGTGGCAGGCTCGCCGCTTCGATCCGGTTCAGCAAGAACTCGAGATAGGGCTTCATCGAGACATTGGGCTCGTCCGATTGTTCGAGCGACAGCGCCGAATAGGCATCGGCAAAGGTCCGCACGCGCCCCACCGCATCGTCGAGCGGAGCATGCAGCTCGGCCTGGGGGATGCGTCGTTTCTGTAGTTCGAGCATGCTCGCGACCAGCGCGAAATTGTTCTTCGTGCGATGCTCGAGCTCGGCCAGCAGCGTCAGGCGACGGTCCGCACGCTGGCGGATTTCGGCCATGGTTGCATGCGCTGCACGGCGGAACCCCTCGGCGAAGACGAGCACGATCAGCGCGCTTGCCGCGTTGAGCGCCACCCTTGCCGGATCGCTTGGCTCAGCGAAAACAAATGCACCGGCAGGCGGCAGGATAAAGAACCACGCCCAGAAGAAACCGACCACCAATGCGACGAGGCCCGCACGCCAGTGGCCATAGAGCGTGGCCAGCAGGACGGTCGGATAAATCAGCGCGAATGGCCCGGAACCCGGCGCCCACACATCGATCAGCGTGCGCAGGCCAATCATGGCAGCCCCGCACAACCCGCCGAAGACGAGCTGCGCAGCAATCTTGCCCCTACGGCTCAGGAATTGGCGGCTGACATCGAAATTGGCCAATCGATGCATGATGGGACCCCGTCTGCGGAGGAGAAGAGCCCGCCGCTACACCGTTGCAAGGGCGATCACGCGATAGCTCCGCACCATCGACCCTATCCATCTACCCCAGGTTGCGGAAAAGCAAAAGCAGATTGCGCGGGTCGTTCTACGCCGCGAGCAGTTCGCGGGCCGTCGGGCTTTCCTGCAGCAAATCGATCAGGGCGCGTTCCTGCCTTGTCAACCAACGGGTTGCGCGTGGCAATCGGACGGACGCCCGCCAATCCTCCTGCCCTTCCAGCAGTTCGAAAACGGCAGGGTGGATATAGCTCTTGCGCGTTACGGCGGGCGTGTTGCCCAAATGATCGGCGACACATTCGAGCAGGGCTTTCATCGGCAGTGTACCCTCACCGTCCAGCAGGCAGGACAGTGCCTTCACGCTGGCGTGCCAGGTGCGAAAATTCTTGGCCGTGAAATCCTGCCCCATGGTCTCGCGCAGATAGGCGTTCACGTCGCTCGACCCGACCGCGTGCCGATCGCCATCCTCGTCGATATAGGCGAACAGGTGCTGGCCGGGCAGGTCCTGCATCTTACGCACCATGCGCGCAAGGCTTCCATCGGACAGGGTCACCTCGCGCAGTTTCCCGCCCTTGCCTTTGTAGCGCAGGCGCAGCGTCTTGCCGGTGAGTTCCGCATGCCTTTTGCGCAGGGTCGTCGCGCCAAAGCTCTTGTTGGACTTGGCGTAACCCTCGTTCCCCACTCTCACTGCGCCCAGATCGAGCAGCCGGATAACGCTTGCGATCGCACGTTCACGCGTCAGTTTGCGACCGCGCAGGTCTTCCTCGACACGCTTGCGCACCAATGGCAGCAGGCTCCCGAAGGTGACACAGCTGTCGAACTTTTCGCCTTCGCGCGCGGCGCGGAAATCGGGATGATAGCGATATTGCTTGCGCCCCTTCGCATCGACCCCGGTCGCGAGGATGTGCCCGTTGGGTGCGGGGCAGAACCACGCGTCAGTGTAAGCGGGCGGCAACGCGATCGCATTGAGGCGCCGCTTTTCCTGCGGGTCGGCGATCAGCGCGCCTTCGGGATCGTAATAGGCCCATCCCTTGCCTGCCCCCTTACGGGTGATACCGGGCAGGTCGTCGTCGACATAGATGAGCTTGGTCATGGTGAAGGCAAGAACCTTGGTCGTGCTGTCACGGTTCCCCACCTTGCGACGAACGGAGGGGTGAACTAGCCCCTGCAGCGAAGGAGAACGAGATGGCTGATCCAACCTACACGCCGCCCGAAGTCTGGATTCACGACGCCGAGAACGGCGGGCGGTTCGCGAGCATCAACCGCCCGACCGCAGGGGCGCGCCAGACTTCGCCATTGCCCGTCGGCGATCATGATTTCCAGCTTTACTCGCTGGCCACGCCTAATGGCGTGAAGGCGACGATCATGTTCGAGGAATTGCTCGAAGCGGGATATTCAGAGGCGGAATACGACGCCTGGACGGTGAACATCTCCGATGGGGACCAGTTTGGTTCGGGCTTCGTCGATCTCAACCCCAATTCCAAGATCCCCACCCTGCTCGACCGCAGCGGCACAGAACCCGTTCGCGTGTTCGAAAGCGGTGCGATCCTGATGCATCTGGCCGAGAAATTCGGTGCCTTCTTGCCGACCGATCACACACGCGCCGAAGTGCTTAGCTGGCTGTTCTGGCAGGTGGGCAGCGCCCCGTTTATCGGCGGCGGCTTCGGTCACTTCTACGCCTACGCGCCCGAGAAGTACGAATATCCGATCAACCGTTACGCGATGGAAACCAAGCGACTGTTCGATGTCGCGGACCAGCGGCTGGCAGAGCAAGAATTTCTCGGCGGCATGGATTACACCATTGCCGATATCGCAACTTTCCCCTGGCTCGCCCCCTTCGTCTTCGGCGGGATCTACGGCGACGCGCAAACCTTCCTCTCGATCCACGAGTACACCCATGTCGAACGCTGGGTGAAGCAGCTTGCCGAGCGCCCCGCAGTTCGCCGCGGCCGGATCGTCAACAAGGCCTGGGGCGAGGACGACGAGCAGCTGCTCGAACGCCACTCGGCGGCCGATTTCGAAGGCAAGACCTTCTGAACTTGCCGTGAGCCGTTCGTCGGCTTGCGCTTGACTCGACACGAGCGCTTCCCTCTCCTTGATGCGAGCGAGGAGAGGGGAAACCGTTGGCAGAACAGGCACCACCCGTCGGGCGGCTGGAAAAGCTCGGCTATGGCGTAGGCGACCTTGCGTCGTCCTTCTATGTCAACTTCTTCAACATCTACCTGCTCTACTTCTTCGTCGAACTGGGCGGCGTCGGCCCTGCGGCGATGGGGCTGATGCTGCTGCTGACCAAGTTCTTCGATGCAATTACCGATCCCGTCATGGGCGCGCTGGGCGACCGAACGCGGAGCCGTTGGGGCCGGTATCGACCCTACCTGCTGTGGGGATCGGTGCCGTTCGGCCTGTGCGGCGCCGCGCTGTTCGCGGCTCCCGATCTATCGCCGGGCAGCATGCTGGTCTGGGCCTATGTGACCTACACACTGACCATGCTGGCCTTCACGGCGACGAATGTGCCCTACGCCGCACTGATGGGGGTGATCTCGCCCAGCGCGGACACGCGGGCATCGGTCGCCGCCTATCGCATGGTCTTCTCCGCTCTCGCGGTAGTGGGCGTTGCCATCGTCGCGACCACGCTGGTACGCGAACTGGGTGCGGGTGACGAACGCCGCGGCATCATGCTGACCATGTTCATCCTCGCGGGGGCAGGCACGCTGGCGTTGCTCGTGGCCTTTGCCTCAAGCCGCGAGCGCATTCCCCCTGCAGCAAACAACGGCCGCGTACGCGACGACCTGATGCTGCTGATTCGCACGCCCGCCTGGATCGCGGTGGCGCTGGCAGCTGTCCTGACCCCCGTAGCGATCGCTTCAAGGGCCGGGAGCGCGCTGTTCTGGTTCCGCTATGTTGCAGGCGACGACGGGCAGCCCATCTTCCTGTTCCTCGACCGGATCGGATTGTTCTACGCAGCCTTCGCGATCGGTCAGTTGCTCGGGGTAGTGTTTGCAGCCGCCTTGGCCCGGCGTTTCGACAAGTCGCGCCTCCTGATTCTGGCAGGGACGATCGAGGTCGCCGCGATCATCGCCTTCCATCTGATGCCGATCGACGCCGTGTGGCCGCAAACGGTGGCGCAGGTCTTCGTCGGCGTCGGATTGGGCATGATGATGATGCTGGCCTATTCCATGTTCACCGATATCGCCGAATATCTGGAATGGTCGACGGGGCGGCAAATGACCGGTCTCGCCGTGTCGGGCGCGGTGTTCGCGATCAAGACCGGCGTTGCCATCGGCGCCGCGCTGCCGGGCCTTCTGTTTGCCATGACGGGTTTCGAAGCAGGTGCCGTCCAGAGCGAATCCGCCAAATACGGTATCGACCTTGCCTTTGCGATCGTGCCGGCCGCAATGATCGTCCCTGCTGCGGTGGCAATGCTCTTCTACCGTCTCGACCGCGCGACCATCGCGCGTTTCGAGAGCGAACTCGCACAACGTCGGTCGCAATCCGCGATGCCCCCCTTCCCTTCCGCGCCCGAGACGTTATAGGGGCGCGCACCTGCTGGGGTGTAGCCAAGTGGTAAGGCATCGGTTTTTGGTACCGACATTCGCAGGTTCGATCCCTGCCACCCCAGCCAATTCCCTATCTTCGGCACAGCAATGGAAACGCGGCCTTCAGAGCAGCGCGATCCCCGAGGTGCAGAGGAAGACTATCAGCAACAGCACCGAGATACCGCAAGTGCCATAGGCAAGCGCCTCGGCATAACGCGGCCAGCCGTCGAAGGGCCACCTTCGAAACAGGATGCTGCTGCCGGACATGAACATTGCAATCAGGACCACGCATGCCTGACGGATGCCTACATTCGCCCCAGAATGTACGAAGAACTCAAGATAGGTCAGCCATACCAGTGGCGGGCTGAGTACCAGCATCATTTGCGCAATGTTTCTTTGCAGCATTGAAACGGCTCGACCTGACTCGCGAAGACGTGAAAGCGAGGCATTGCACAAGTGGATGCAGACCTCCCCCCATGGGCTACTTTTCGTCCATCTGAAGGAACTGGAGGCCGTGCCATTTCAGCCCGCCATCCGACCGAGGACTTGGCGCGATCAAGTAAAGCGTCCTGATTACCAAACCAGAAAGAGAGAAACGCTTTCTTCTACGGGATACCAACTTACATTGCGCTCAAGAAGGCTGGAAGTGCCAGCGTTCGGTTGGTTCGAAAATCCGGTTGCAGCATGCAACTCGCTTGCTAGGCTCGATGTCCAGAGGAGAGTATGAATGTCGCAAGCGGATCCGGAACTGACCCCCGTCATTGCAGGTGTCGGCCAAATCAACGACCGACCCGATCATCCGGGCGATGGACTGGATCCGGTGGGCCTCATGACGGAGGCGTTGCGCCGTGCCGAGTCCGACGCGGGTGCCGAGCTCCTGTCGAATTGCGACTCACTCGCCGTGGTCGCGCAATTGGCATGGCCCCAGCTCAATCCGGTGGATGGGAAGGTCGCCGAGGCGCTCGGTATCGAGCCCGCGCATCGCATGCAGACCGCAATGCCCAATGGGGACAGTCCGATCCTGCTGCTGCACGAAGCGGCCAATCGCATCGGTCGCGGAGAAGCCCGGATTTGTGCGGTGACCGGGGGCGAAGCCCTGCGCACCGCGGGCCAGCTTGCGGCGTTGAAGAAGCGCGAGAATGGCGACAAACCCAACGCGCTGCGCGATGCAAGCCACCGCGTTCGCAAAGGCTATGCCCAAAGCTACGGGCTCGTCGTGCCGACAGATGTTTATCCGCTCTACGAGAATGCAGGGCGGGCCGCCTACGGCCAGACGCTCGAGGAGGGACAAGCCGAAAGCGGCACAATCTGGGCCGCGATGAGCCAAGTCGCCGCGACCAGCACGGGCGCGTGGCTCCGCAAGCCAGTCGGTGCCGATGACATCATTACGCCCGACGATAGCAATCGCGCGATCGCCTTCCCCTACACCAAGCTCCAGGTCGCCAATTCTTCGGTCAATCAGGGCGCAGGCTTCATTGTTACTTCGCTTGCCGAAGCGCGGCGCAAGGGCATCGCGGAGGACCGGCTGGTATTTCTGGGCTATGGTGCGGCAGCGCACGAAAGCGACAATTTCCTCGCGCGTGATCGCTATGACGCCTCGCCCAGCCTCGCCACATCGATCGAACGAACGATGGAACTCAACGGTGCGAACAGCGAAGAACTAACGCATGTCGAACTGTACAGTTGCTTCCCCTGCGTTCCCAAGATGGCTCGACGCGTGCTCGACTGGCCGCTCGACAAGCCGACCACCGTATTCGGCGGGCTTACCTTCGGCGGTGGACCGATCGGAAACTACATGAGCCATGCGGTGGTCGCGATGGTCGAGAAACTGCGCGGTACATCGGACAAGGGCCTGTTGTTCGCCAATGGCGGATATGCCACCCATAATCACACGATCCTGCTGGCGGGCGCGCCTACCGGGGCAACCTTCCCACAGGAGTTCGACTATCAGGCCGAAGCCGATTCCCGCCGCGGAACCGTGCCCGAACTCGACAAGGATTACGCCGGCCCTGCCGAGATCGAGACCTATACGGTCCATTATGGACGTGACGGCTCTGCGCGATCGGGCGTCGTCGTTGCGCAAACGCCCGCGGGCGCGCGGACCCTGGCCGCAATCCCTGCGAGCGACGAAGCCGCAATTGCCTTCCTGACCGATGGGAAGTGCGAGCCCGTGGGCACCGCGGGGAGGATCGAACGCGACGCGGAAGGCTTAGCGCGTTGGCGTTTGGGCTGACCGAGTACGCAGCCTAGAATTGCAGCGCGGAAACCATCGTTCCTCCAGCCAGTTCGCTCTGACCGGAAGGACAACGGATCAACCAGTCCGCCTTGGCCAAACCGCCCTGTACGCCGCTATCCTGATTCCCGAGAACCGTCAGCCCGGTGGCGTCCCAGCGCGCGCGCGCGAAGGTTTCGCGGTCGCCTGTCGCGGGAAGCGCGGACGCAAGCGGCATCGACCGCCAAAGATGGCCCCTGGTCGCCCCCTGCAATCGCCCGAGGATAGGATCGAGCAGCAGCCGCGCCGTGACCATTGCCGACGTCGGGTTTCCGGGTAGTCCGATCACCCAGCAATCCTTCACGCGTCCGAACCATACTGGCTTGCCCGGCTTCATCGCGACGCGGTCGAACTGCAGTTCGAGGCCATGCGCCGCGAACATGGGTTTTGCGAAATCGCGTTCCCCGACCGACGCGCCCCCGGTTACAACGACCAGATCGACGTCCTGCGCAAGTTGACCCGCCAATCGCTCCAGCGCGGGGAGATCATCCCGCGCAAACCCGCGCGAAACAACCTTGCCGCCACCATGCTGGATCATTGCGCCAAGCGCCGGGCCGATCGCATCGGGGATAGCATAGGCGGATTCATGTGCAGAACCCGACGCTACAAGTTCATCGCCCGTCGCCAGGACCGACACGCTTGGCTGCCGATAGACCGCCAGATGCTTCGCATCCGTTGCCGCCGCGGCGACTAGCGAGCGGGCATCGAGCTTCGTTCCACGTGACAAGACCACATCGCCGCGGTCGAAATCGCTGCCCTTCTGCCGGACGTGTCGCGCTGGTCCGAAGCCGGGGGCAAACTGCACGCTGTCCCCGTCCCGCGTCGCATATTCCTGCATGATGACGCAGTTCGCGCCCTCGGGTAACACACCTCCGGTGAAGATGCGTACGGCCGCACCCGATGCGAGCGCAATTGCCGATTGACCCGGACGAACCTCGCCCGTCACCCGCAGCGGTACGCCCGGTTCAACTTCGTCGAGGCGGACGGCATAACCATCCATCGCCGAAATCGTATGCCGCGGCGATGGCAGCGCGGCAACTGCATCCACGGCCAAAGTCCGCCCGGCCGCCTCCTCCATCGACACGCGCTCGCAGCCCAGCGGTGCGACTCTGCTGTCGATGAGCGCTAGGGCCTCGTCGAACGTGATCATTCCCCGCGCCACGCGCCCGACCGCCCGCCTTCCTTGGCGGTGACCCGAAGCGCGTCGATCGACATAGTCTTGTCGACTGCCTTGAGCATGTCGAACAGCGTCAGGCAGGCGGCCGACACCGCGGTCAACGCTTCCATTTCGACCCCGGTGCGCCCTTCGGTGCGCACCATGGCATCGACCGCGAAGCCGGGCAGCTCGTCATCAGGGGTCACGGTGACTTCGATCTTTGAAAGCGCGAGAGGGTGACAAAGCGGAATGAGTTCGGCGGTCCGTTTGGCTGCCAACACCCCGGCGAGTTCAGCGGTGGCAATGACGCTGCCTTTTGGTGCCTTTCCTGCGCGAACCAGCTCAAGTGTCTCACGCGTACAGGTCAATCGGCCACTGGCTTTCGCGCGCCGCGCCGTGACCGGCTTGTCGCCGACATCGACCATGCGAGCCCTGCCGTGTTCGTCGATATGGGATAAGTCGGCCAAGCCTGTTTCCATGTGCAATTGGGTGGGGACAGCGTTTGAGCATCTTCGCCCCCAGGATGTCGAGCGGGAATGCGCAGTACAGAGCCCTCCAGACTTGAAGTGAGGTCCTGCCGGAGCGCTCCATTCAATGCGCTCTTACTGTCTATGCCCCAGTGCTCATGCCCCCGAAGCTCCCGGTGGCCAGTGAACAGTTACCTGCTTCCATTGCGCGGGAAGGAGCGCGCGCCATCTGTTGCGTCGAGAATGCGCGCCTCATGCTGGGCCAGCTCCCAATTGGTCAACGTATGGATGTTGGCGATCGGCTCGTCGCGGTGCCGGGACAGCAGTTCCAGTGTAGCCTCTTCGTCCAGCGGCCTGCCAAGATGGAAGCCCTGCCCATACTCGGCCCCCAATTCGCGTGCCGTTTCGCGATCATCGATCGTCGCGATATACTCGGCGACGCTTTCGAGCTTCATCGCCGCGATCATCTTGATCACGCCACGCAGCATGTCGCGCCCCTGTTGGCCGCGTGCCCGCTTTATCAGCGAGCCGTCGATCTTGACCTTGTCGAAGGGGATTTCACGCAGATAGACCAGCGACGCGAAACCGGCGCCAAAATCGTCCAGCGCAATGCGGCATCCGCTCTCACGCAGGAGGTCGACGTTTCGCCGTGCGGCATCGAAATCGACCAGCATGGCGGTCTCGGTGATCTCGAACTGAAGCATCGCTGTCGGGAATCCCTTGCGCTTCAGCAGGTCCACGATCTCCTGCGCCGCATCTGCGCTACAGATATGCACGGCGCTGAGATTGAACGACAGTCGATGCGGTGTCCCCCACCCGCTCGCGAAGTCGAGCGCCTTCTCGAGCAATGCCAGGGTGAGGCCCCGGATTGTGCCCAGCCGTTCGGCGATCGGAATGAACTGCGCCGGCGAGATGTGGCCCAGTTCGGGGTGATCCCAGCGAGCCAGCGCTTCGAATGACGAGAGTTCGCCCGTCCTCAGATTGAAAATCGGCTGGTAAGCGAGCGAAATTTGATCGATCGAAGCCGCCTCCATCAACGCGGCCTCGATAGCATGAATGCGCTGGTGCTCCTCGCGGATTTCGCGGTCGAACAGTTTCGTGGTGAGCAACCCCTCGCGCTTGGCAACATAGAGCGCGGCATCTGCGTCTCGCAGCGCTTGGCCCACGTCCGGCGCATCGCCATCGAGAACACATGCTCCGGCGGATCCGCCGACGGTTACCAGCGCATTCGACAGACGCATAGGCTTGCGCAACTGCACCAGGGCGCGGTCGCAGGTCGCCAACGGGTCGGGCAGTTCTTCAAGGCAGGAACTGCCACCGATAAACACGCCAAACTCGTCGCCGCCAAGCCTGCCGACCACCGTACCCGCCGGCGTCGCGCGTTGTAGCCGCCGTGCCACCTGGCGCAGGACGACGTCGCCTGCATAGTGCCCGTAAAGATCGTTGATCGGTTTGAACCGGTTGAGATCGATCACGGCGAGCAGGCCGCACTGGCCGCCATCGAGCTTTGCCTCGATATCGTGAATGAAGGCCAACCGGCTCCGCAATCCAGTAAGGCTATCGGTCTCGGCCTGATGCTGCGCACCGCGACGCGCTTCGATAAGTTCGAGATTAGTCCGTTCCATCCGCGTCAGCGCGGCGTCCGCATCGTACTGCGCCTTGAACAGGCGCAGCTGGATTCTGTGGCTGTTCTCCGCGAGGAACAGGCTGACCGCAGTAAGGATAACGACCGAGGCCGAAGCCGGAGGGTTGGCTGAGCCGAAAAGATAGAGCACTGCCAGGACCAACGGCAGAACAAAGGCAAAGAAAATGACGCGCGAGGCGAATATGATTCCTGTGAGCGCTGCACCCTGCGTCAGCGCCGCGAGCAGGCCGAGCGAGAGGATCTGCAACCATTCCATGTCGGGTCGCGGCAAGCCGTTACTGCGCAGGGCCAACGACAAATAGAAAAAGGACTGCGCGCAGGACAGCAAGGTCACCATGAAACCGGTCATTCGCGCGGCGACCGGGTTCAGCGCTTCCGACTGTTCGTCGGACACGGGCAACACCCAGTGCCGGAAGCGCAGGACGACTGCAGCAATGAGCACACCGGCGACGATCCGGGTCGAGGTATGATTCCAGGTGACGGTCGCGATGCCCAGAAAGGGCGCAATGATCGCCAAGTAATATACGCCGATCGTCGAACGCACCGACTTGATCCGCTCGCGGCTGAACTTGGCAGCAACCGGATTGTCGGATTCGAACCCGATCATCCTGTCGATATGCCGCAATAAATCCACTCGAGCCTCCAACTTTGCCCGGTGTAGCAGCCTCTGCCGCAAACTATGGTAAATGGCTTCTCCGTGTGATTACGGTCATCCGTTTGTGCATCCCCCGGAAACGGCGGGTTGAAAACGTTAATGGAGACAGCAACTTGTCAGACCGGTTCGGGCCTGCCTCCTTACGCGGGGACTGCCCGGAACCTATCGAGGCCCGCAAGGCGAGGCCAAACGGTTAACCTGTTCGCAATTGGACGCCCTCGTCGCGCGTATCGATCGAGGCATAATCGTCAGACCCGCGACCAAGATCAGCCACTCAACTTCGCGACCAGCCCTTCTAGTGCGTCCATCATCTGCGCGACCTTGGCCGGGTCGAGCGCATCGGGATGCGGGTCGCCAAACCGGCCGCGGTCGTTGTCGAAGTACTGCCCCGAGGCAGAAGTAAATTCATCCGACAGCGCCGCACGCATGAGGATATCGGCGCCGATGCCAATGTCCTTGCCCTGCATGCCATAGGCATCCCTGACCATTTTGCTCGCCAGCAGCGAGCCGGGATTGACCGCGACTAGGAGCGGGTCATCTTCGCCCCACCGGGCTGCGAGCGCGCGTGTCCACATCGTCAGCGCGAGCTTGCTTTGCGCATAGGCCTGATCGTTCGAAAGTCGCTCGCGCCCCGTCAACGCGTCTATCGAGACGGGAGCCTGCGCGGCCGACGACAGGTTCACGATCCGGCCCTGCGGCCCCAACCGTCCGGCAAGCCCGCACGCCAGCACATAAGGCGCGAGGGTGTTGACCGCGAAGCGCGCATCAAGGCCCTCGTCCGTACGCGGATCGGCCATGGCGAAAACCCCGGCGTTGTTGATCAGCACGTCAAGTTGCGGCTCTTCACGCAGGATCTTGTCGACCAACCCTCTTGCAGAAGCCACGGATGACAGGTCGGCGCGATAGGTCGTGACGCGCCCCCTGCCCGGGCTGTCGTTCAACAAAGCACGGGTTCTTTCCAGCTTGGCTTCGCTGCGGCCATGGAGAAGCAAATCGAGCCCTCTGGCATGAAGCAGTTCGGCGGTTGCGAGCCCGATGCCGTCGGTTGCCCCGGTAATCAGGATGGTTTTTGTCATTCGGAGTCTCGCGCTACCATTGCCGGACGCCCTCTCGGTTGCTGAGCGTGAAAGGGGCGTCGGACCGGAGATAGACTGTGCACTCGCTCTTCGTGTCGCAGCCGATTTTGTGAACCGCCTTCCCCGCAGAGCCGAAATAGCTACCCGCGCCTAGCGGCTGTGCGATCCCCGCATCCCCCGACGTGTAATCGATGCTGCCGGAGGCGACGACGGCGCGCAGATGGCCCGGCGCGGTGGCTATCTCGCCGCGATATCCCGCCGCGAGACGGAGCAACATGCCCCGCTCACCATTCTCCGCATCCTGCCAAAGAAATGCCATTTCGGCGCCTGTACCATTCCCGGCTGGAAGAAACTCCACATCGTCCCCGTCCAGCCAGACGAAGTTCGACGGCGCCACATTGATCGGACGTTCGCCGTTGTCGAAGGCCTCGGAACCGGGTTCTACGAGGTAGGGCCCGCTGTCGATCTCGATATAGGCAAGATTGAAGGACGCGCGCGCGGCGGTGATATGGACCTCTCCGGCAGGTTGCACCCAGTAGGATTCAGCGGGCAACCACAATGGTGCCGCGTCCGGATCGTCATTGTGCACCTCCCCGCGGATGACCACACCGCGATAAGTGACGTTGTGAATGTGTGGTGGCGACGAAAAGCCCTGGTCGAAGCGGACAAGAAAGCCCGTTGCACTTTCGCCGGTCCGGTCACCCCACAGATCACCCGCACGAGGGCTCTCATCGCCTCGCGCTGGATTGAGCGCCCCCCAATCGATGTCGTCATAAGGCACCACCTCATAGCGCGTTTCGGCGCGGGCAATTGTCGGGGGCACGAAAAGTAGGCCCGAGATCATGGCGGCGGTCCAATATGTAAGAAGGCGCATCGGTAAGGCTCCTGGGCGATTGTTCCGAAGGTTATGGGGACATATATTCTACTGACGCCTCGCAAAGAATGCGGCATTGCAGGCTACAGTTTTCGCGATTCGGATATAATCGATGAATACCGAGGCTCTCCGCCTGTTCGTGCGCGCTGCCGAAAGGTTGAACATCAGTGCTGCGGGTCGCGATCTCGGTCTTGCGCCTGCCGTCGCGAGCGCACGGCTGGCCAAGCTTGAACGCGAAGTCGGTGCCGAATTGCTCCATCGCTCGACCCGCAAGGTTGCCGTATCGATCGAGGGGGCGGAGTTCCTGCCCTTCGCACGCGAGATCCTTGCGCAGCACGATGCTGCCATGGCCGCTTTGGGGCATGGCAAGGCGCAGCCGGAGGGCACGATCCGCTTCGCAGCCTCGAGCACATTCGCGCAGCTCTATCTCGCACCGCTGCTTCCCGAATTCCTCGCGCGCAATCCGGGTCTGCGTCTCGATCTGCGGTTCTCGGATACGCCGTTCGACCTGCTCGAAGGCAGTTTCGACCTCGCGCTGCGCAATAGCGTGCTCGACGACAGCAGTCTGAAAGCGCGCAAACTGGCCGATGTCGCGGGCTTGCTATGCGCTTCGCCCGACTATCTTGCACGCCATGGTACACCCCAGGTTCCCGCAGACCTCGATCGCCATCAGCTGATGGCGTTCCGCAGTCTGCGTACGCGCACGCTGGTATCTGCTTCCGGCGAGCGGGCCGAGTTTTCCTGTGGCGACCACAACTGCCGGGTCGTCATCGACGACGGGGCCAGCATGCGCTTCGCCGCGATGGCGGGGCTGGGCATTTCCACGCATGGCGACTGGAACATCGACCGCGCGTTGCGCGATGGGTCGCTGGTCCGGGTGCTGCCGGAATGGCATGTGGAAGACGACACCGCGCTCTGGCTGGTCTACCCCAAGACCAATGTCCTGACCGCCAAGGTGCGCGTACTGATCGATTTCCTCGTGGAGAAGATCGGTCGCAATCCACCTTGGCAGACATAAGAGCGACGCGCTGCCAGAGAGGTTGATATCGATGCCGATCCGTCCTTCCACTCATGCCGACCACGAGGCCATCTGGGCGATCCTCGAACCGGTTTTCACCGCGGGTGAAAGCTATGCGATCGACCCTGACATCTCACGCGAAGACGCTTTGGATTATTGGCTCGGCACGGACCGGGAATCTTTCGTATTCGAGCAGGACGGCGCAGTGCTCGGAACCTATTACCTGCGCACCAATGCAGGCGGCGGGGGTTCGCACGTCTGCAATTGCGGCTACATAACCGCGCCGGCGGCAGCGGGCCGCGGTATTGCGCGGCGCATGTGCCTTCATTCGCTCGACCAAGCGCGTACACGCGGCTATCGCGCGATGCAGTTCAACTTCGTGGTTGCCACCAACACCCGCGCGATTGACCTATGGGAAACGCTCGGCTTCGCGACTGTCGGAACGCTGCCCGGGGCATTCAACCATCCCCGGCACGGAATGGTCGACGCGTTGGTGATGTATCAGTCGCTCTGATGCGCCCCCGGAAAGCCCGCAATTGTATTCGATTTCGGAATACTGTTTGCCAAAAGGCGTCGGTTTAATCGGTAACGGCAATTGCTAGTTGAGTCGGGAAGCCCGCAAGGGCGCAATTCCGACACGCTTTCAGGAGCCCATATCATGACCGCCCTCACCCCTCTCGTGCGGACCGGCGATGCGATCGTCGACACTGCCAAGGCCCGCTACACCACCAAGTTCTACGATGCCGACAAGCGGATATCGGAAAGCGACGTGCAAGCCATTCGCGACCTGCTCCGCTTCAGCCCGTCGAGCACCAACGCCCAGCCGTGGCATTTCATTCTGGCCGGAACGCCCGAGGGCAAGGAGCGCGTGGCCAGGGCGACCGCGGGAGCCTATTCCTTCAACCGCAACAAAATCGTCGACGCTTCCCATGTCGTGGTGTTTGCCACGCGAACTGCGATCGAAGAGGAATACCTGCAGCACATCCTCGACGTCGAGGATGCCGACGGCCGCTTCGTCGCTGATCCGCAGGCATTGCGCGAACAGATGCACGGGGCGCGGTCGATGTTTGTCGACATGCACAAGGAAGCCGGCGATCTCGATGCCTGGAGCCAAGCACAGACCTATCTCAATATCGGTCAGTTCATGCTTGGTGTGGCTTCGCTGGGCATCGATGCGACGCCGATGGAAGGGGTCGACCTGGATGCCCTCGATGCCGAGTTCGGACTGCGCGAAAAGAGTTTCCGCGCGCTGGTCGTCGTTTCCCTCGGTTACCGCGCGGCAGACGATTTCAATGCCGCGCTGCCCAAGTCGCGGCTCCCCGAAGCGGAGGTCATCACCGAAATCTGACCCCCGCCCGTCTTCGGCGAGATCTTCGAAGGCCCCGTCGCGCGATCACGCGACGGGGCCTTTCCTTTATCGATGCCCGGTAGAATTCGCGCCTAGCTTGCAACGGTTTCCATGTGGAGAACCTTGCCCACCCACTCGGGCGATTCGGCGGCATCGGCAAGCAGGCGTGCGACATCTCCACGCGCGGCCTCTCCCTTAGGATCGACATTCTCGCCGAGGCGGACCTCGCCCGTTCCCTCATCGTCGGTCAACGCGACCGGGCGCAGGATCGCGTACTCGAGCTGGGTCTCCATGAGATGCTCGTCTGCCTCATGTTTGGCCTGAAGGTAATTCGCCAGTTCATGATCGGGATCCGGGTCACCCGCGCCGATGCTGCTGAGCATGACGAACCGCCGCACATCGCTGGCCACCGACAGATCGATCAGTCGCTTCGCGCCGTCGCGATCGACCTTGTCGGTCATCTCATCCGACGTATTCCCGCCCGATCCGGCAGCAAATACCACCACGTCACATCCGTCGGCTACATCATCGTCGAGCTGCGTGAGGTCGGCCTTGCGCTGCTCGACGCCTTCGGGAAGACCCGAAGTGTCCGAACTGTCGCGAACCATCGCCACGGGATTGAGACCGCGGTCGTTCAATTCGCGGACCAGCCGCTGGCCCGTGTTTCCGGTCGCACCGGCTACGAGTACTTTCATTGTCGTTCTCCGTAATTCTGTTGGCTTGGCACTTGTGCGCGCGTCACGAAGGCAGGAAGATCGCCTTGGCATTGACGAACTCCTTCATCCCGAAGCCGCCATGTTCACGACCATAGCCCGAGTCCTTCACGCCGCCGAAAGGCATGTTCGGATCGGCCGCGCCGAACGAATTGATGCGGATCATGCCCGTATCGAAATGGTCGCGGGCAAGGCGGATCGCCTTCTCTTCATCCTTGGTGAAAATGCCGCCGCCGAGGCCATAACGGCTGTCGTTCGCGATACGCATCGCATCGTCATCATCCTTCGCCCGAATGACCGAAGCCACCGGCCCGAAAAGCTCATCGTCGTAAGCGGGCATGCCCGGCTTGCATTCGGCCAAAACCGTTGCGGGATAATAGCACCCCTCGCCATCTATGGGATCGCCGCCGCATAACAACTTGGCCCCGGCCTCGAGGCTCTTGTTGACCTGCTCGACAATCGTATCGAACTGCTCGCGGCTGGATAGGGGGCCTAGTTGGGTCTCGTCCTTCGTCGGATCACCCATCGTCACGTTTTTCATCGCTTCGACGAAAGCCGGAACGAACTCGTCGTAAACCGCGTCGGTCACGACGAAGCGCTTAGCGGAGACGCAGGTCTCGCCATTGTTGTAGAGGCGCCCCTGCACACAGGTTTTCACTGCGGTCTCGATGTCCGCGTCCTCGAGCACGAGATACGCATCGTTCGAGCCCAGCTCGAGCACGGTCTTCTTGAGGTTCTTCGATGCCAGTTCGCCGATATGGCTGCCCGCACCATCACTGCCGGTCATGGTCACGGCGCGGACCAGATCATGCTCGATGATCTTATCGGACAAATCGTGATCGATGAGCACGACGTCGAACAGGCCTTCGGGAAGCCCTGCGTCGAGACACAGGTCGCGCAGCAACAGCCCGCTTCCGGTGCAGATGGAGGCGTGTTTGAGGATGACGGAGTTGCCCGCCATCAGATTTGCCGCAAGTACGCGCACCGGCTGGTAGATCGGGAAATTCCACGGCTGAACGCTGTAGATGACGCCGATAGGCGAATAGGTCACGATACCGCGCTTCTTGCCGCCGCTGTGGGTACGCTCCTCGTCGGCCAGTTCGCTCGGTCCGTTGTCGGCCGTGTATTCGAAGATCCGGGCGCAGATTTCGACCTCGGTTTTCCCATCGCGCAGTAGCTTCCCCATTTCGCGGGTCATCAACTCGGCGAAACGGTCGGCATTGGCGCGAAGTACGTCGGCGATCTTGCGCAGATAGGGCGCGCGCTCTTCATGCGACTTGGTCCGCCAATCGAGAAACGCCTCGTGCGCGGCCTCGATTTTGCCGATGGTCTCCGCCTCGCTCATCAGGTCGTATGTATTGAGGGTTTCGCCCGTTGCGGGGTTCATTGTGGTGATCTGGGACATAGATAGCTTTCTCGCGTTCGGGAGGAGCCGCGAGCGCGGAAGCTTGGCGCTGCGACAGGTTGCAAGTTCAGCAATGTAACGGGGGCGAGAGAGTCTCGTTCCGAGACGGATCATCGATCGACCCTAAATAACCCCAAACAGAAATGCATGCCCCTGTGCCCAGATAGAGCACACATCTACATAACAATACTTTTCGACACTATAAATTACTTCAGCAATACAGCTGTCTCGCAATTGCAGCAAACATTCGCTACTGCAAAATTTAGCCACACTTCTGATGAAGCGACATGGCCATGATTCGCTTCCGTGGGTACCGCGGAATGCAGGACTAAACGTGTCGCCTCTCACGAACGACGGTACATTTTTGCCCTCAACCCTTGTAAGAAAACGACAAATTCGAGGAAGGAGAGGCGGGTTAGCGCGCTCGAACCGGACCAAAAAACGACGCTTTTCCTAGGGTTTACCCTTAGGATCACCCCCGAAGTAAAAATGTGTCCCGAAGTTGAGCAGTTTGTTGGCCAAGAAGTATAGGGCTTCAACCGAAACGGTTAATCGGGTAGCAACCTTCTCGGTCGAGTCGCACACAAAAAGACAACATACAGTTTCGCAATCTTGCGCCGCGTAGGGGTTTACGCGGTTCTGAGATGCTGTGCTTTGCTCGATTTTAGGGAGGAAACGTGGGCAGAAGTTTTTCGATAGGCGTGGTGGCTATAACCGCGGCGGCATATGCCGTCCCGGTACAGGCTCAGGATCTGGTTCACGAACCTATCAGCCCGACATTCGGCGGCAATCCATTCAACTCGAATCATATCCTCGGCACTGCCAACGCCCAGAACAAGGAAAAGGACCCTAACAGTTCGACCTCGAGCTCGCAGGCCGATATTTTCGCAAGGCAACTCCAATCGCGCCTCTTGTCTTCGCTCTCCTCGCAGATCGTGGACGCCATTTTCGGCGAGAACCCGCAGGAAAGCGGCGTGGTGAGCTTTGGTGGACAGACTATCGAATTCTTTCGTTCGCTGGATTCGGTAACGCTGATCATTACCAATGACGACACCGGCGAAGAGACCCGGATCGTGGTCCCGCTGTTCGTGGAGGTGAACTGATGCGTCGCCTTGCGAATACAGCCCTCGCCCTGCTGGCGCCGATCGCATTGGGCGGTTGCATGTCGGTAACCGGCAGCGGTCGCGACATGCTGCCTACCGAGACATCGTTGGCCTATTTCCCCAAGCGCACTCAGACGCAGGTTCTGTTGCAGCAATTGCCGGCACCGCAGCGGCAGGTAGCAGTCGCGGTCTACGGCTTCAGCGACCAGACCGGCCAGTTCAAGCCTACGGAAGCCGGCCAGACGCTCTCGCGTGCAGTGACCCAGGGGGCCAGCTCGATGCTGGTGAAAGCGCTGCAGGATGCCGGCAGCCGGCAATGGTTCACGATTGTCGAACGCGAACGCCTCGACAATCTGCTTAAGGAGCGACAGATTATCTCCGAGATGCGCAAGCGCTACCTCGGCGAGGAAACGACCAATCCGCAGGCGCTGCCCGCGCTGCTTTTTGCCGGAGTACTGCTGGAAGGCGGTATTGTCGGCTATGACACGAATACCGTGACGGGCGGCGCAGGCGCAGCCTTCCTGGGCATCGGCGGTCGCACAGAATACCGCCAGGATACGGTAACGGTCTATCTGCGGGCCGTGTCCGTCCGGACGGGCGAGGTCCTCACAACGGTAACCGCTTCGAAGACCATCGCCTCGCGCGCGATCGGGGCAAGCGCTTACAAGTTCGTTGCTTTCAAGGAGCTTCTCGAGTTCGAGGCCGGAATTACCAGCAACGAACCCGACCAGGTGGCGCTCCAACAGGCAGTCGAGAAGGCGACTTTCGGGCTTATCATGGAAGGCGTCGACCTCAATCTGTGGCAGTTTGCAGATGTGCAGGCCGCCGAACCGCTAATGGAACTCTACCGCAACGAGCGCGACGGGATTTACGAGGCGCGCGACGTGCAACGCGCTGTTCGCAAGGCCGGATCTCTCTCCGACCTGCGGATCATCGAGCAAGAGGAAGAGAACGAGGGCACCTGACCGCGTGTCAGTTGCCTGTTTGCAAGGGCAGGAGGACCTGAACCGTTCAATGGGCGCCGCAGTATAAGGCGCCGGCATAAGTCGCAAAAAACGCACGTGCGAGAGCGGCAACTCTCGAACGTGCAAGGAAATAGGCTGCGATAACCTGGTGATGCCCGGCGTCTGAACGCGCCGTGGTCGACGATGGTTATCGCCTTAATCAAAAGGTGATGCAACCATGAAGAATGTACTGCTCCTTACGGCTTCCGCCGCTGCGCTGACGATCAGTGCTCCGGCCATGGCCCAGAACGTCAGCGATCTCGACCAGAACGGCACCGGCAATGATGCCGTGGTTGCGCAGGTCGGCAGCAACTCGAGCGATATCGATCAGGACGGCGCCGACAACCGCGCGACCCTCGATCAGGACGGTTCGAACAACGCTTCAACCATCGATCAGGATTCGAACGGCGCAGGCGCGTTCGTCGAGCAAGACGGTAGCGACAACTCGTCCACGATCGTGCAGGTGGATTCGTCAACGAGCAACACGATCAACCTGCCTGAAGATCCTGAATCGACCGTGGTCCAGTCGGGTGAAGCGAACACCTCCACCGTCAATCAGTATTCGGCGGCCGGAAGCTTCAATCTCGTCGCCAATGTGACGCAGACCGGCGATGTGAACCTCTCGACGATCGACCAGGATGCGAACGGGCCCGGGTTTACCGGCACGCTGCGCACCAATGTGACGCAGGCCAACGGCTCGGATTCGTCCGTGACGCAGTCGGCGACCAATCCCGGTTCGCGCAACCTGTTCGCGACGGTCGTCCAAGACGCCTCGACCTCTGACATCGATCAGACCGCATCGGGGCAGAACGCTGTTGGCTTGTCCGCAAGCGTTTCGCAGTCGAGCGGTTCGACGTCGGACATCGACCAGACCGCCAGTGGCGATGACTCGGGCGACCTTTCCGCCAGCGTGACCCAGTCCAATGGTGCGACGTCCACCATCACGCAGGATGCCTTCGGTGAAGCATCGGTCACGCAGGACGCCGTCGTATTTCAGGATGGCGCCAGCAGTTCGACGATCACGCAGACTTTCAACAACGACGGTTCGAACACTTTCTCGGCAAACGTCAGCCAGACGGGCGACAGCCATGAATCGACTATCCTCCAGCGTGATGAAGGTTTCGGCATCATCGGCAACTCGGATGGCGGTCATGTCGCGAATGTCGCCCAGTCGGGTTTCAATAACAGTTCGAACCTCGAGCAGGTCAACAAGTCGGCATTTGCGGATGTCAACCAGTCGGGCGACAACAACACCGTCGTCGGGTATCAATCGGCTGCGGGCAACGACCTGATCGTAAGCCAGACCGGTGACAACAACACGTCGAATTCGACCCAGACCGGCCTCAACAATCTTGCAAACGTCAGTCAGGCTGGTGTGAACTCGTCGTCGACGATCGACCAGATCTCACCGGCCCGGAACGACCAGGCGTTCGTCGTTCAGCTCGCCGATGCCGATGGCGCGTCGTCGCTGATCACCCAGAATGGCGCCGGAGGCGACCGGTCGGAAAATTTCGCAAGCGTCACGCAGGGCGGCCTGCTGAACGCCTCCGAGATCACGCAGGACGGCTTCAACAGCTCGGCCACCGCATTCCAGACCGGTTCCGACAACTCCAGCGAGATCAATCAGACCGGCACGGTCGATGGACTGGGGAACACCGCCTCGGTGACGCAGACCGGAGATCTCAACACGTCGCTCGTCAACCAGGTCGGGTCGGACAACTCGGCGACCGTGAACCAGTACTCGTCCGGCAACACCTCGACGGTGAACCAGACCGGTACCGGCAACAGCGCGGCCGTTACGCAGGGCACCAGCCTCTAACCGACGATGGGGCGGGACCGATACGGGCCCGCCCCTTTCCCCACTCACTGGAGATCTCGACATGAAGAATATTCTAACAATCTCGGCCTCGGCCCTTGCGCTGGCAGTCAGCGCCTCGGCCCTTGCCCAGAACGTCAGCGATGTTGACCAGCTCGGCAACAGCAACGATGCAACCGTAAACCAGACGGGTTCGAACACGTCGGACATCGATCAGGACGGCGACGGCAACATTGCCGCCAACACGCAGAGCGGCAGCGGCAACAGCTCCACCATTGATCAGGATGCCTTTCTCGCCTCGGCCGACGTGACCCAGACCGGCACTGGCAACAGCTCGACGATTGATCAGGACGATCCCGATGTCGCGCCGGGCCAGGGTGGCACGATCGGCGTTGCAGACTACGATCCCGATGCGACCGTCAGCCAGAATGGCGTAGCGAACACTTCGACCATCAATCAGACCATCGCTGCGGGGGGTGGGTTCAACCAGACCGCGAACGTCGACCAGAGCGGCGATGACAACCTTTCGTCGATCGACCAGAACTCCGACGGCCCGGGATACACCGGTGGCCTCATCGCCACAGTGACGCAGACCGGCGCAGCCACTTCGGATATCCTGCAGACCGGCTCAAACGGCGGTAAGAACATGCGCGCCTCGGTCACTCAGGACTCCTCAACCTCCTATGTCCAGCAGACCGCTTCCGACACCAGTGGGTTCAACCCTTCCGCCAATGCGCGTGTGGTCCAGAACGGTGGTTCGACCTCGGACGTTTTCCAGACTCTCACCGGTGACCTGACTGGTGACCTGAACGCCGATGTGACACAGGATAACGGCGCAACGTCAACCATCAACCAGAACGCATTCGGCGACGGCTCGATGACGCAGGACGCGATCGTAACGCAGGATGGCGCCAGCGGCTCGACGATCACACAGACGTTCAACAATACCGATTCGAACACCTTCCTCGCCACGGTTGACCAGACCGGTAACGGCCATACCTCCAGCGTGCTTCAGGAAGATTTCGGTGGGGCCCCCGCAGGTAATCCGGACAGTGGCCTGACCGCCTCGGTCACCCAGAACGGCAGCGACAACGACTCGTCGGTCCAGCAGTTCAATCGTGGTCACACAGCGACCGTCGTCCAGACCGGTTCGGATGAAACCTCGACCATCCTGCAGAATGGCAACAGCAACACCGCAGCGGTTTCGCAGTCGGGTTCGTTCAACACCTCGGACGTCAACCAAGGTGGCTTCGGCCAGTTCGCCAACGTCTCGCAGACTGGCAACAACAACAACGTCGACGTCGACCAGTTCGGCGATGGCAACAACGATGCCAACGTGAACCAAGCCGGCACGGATAGCTCCGCCCGTGTCGACCAGAGCGGCAACGCCCGTGGCGAAGAGGCAAACATCACCCAGCTGGCAACAGCGGCCAACAATTCGGCCACGATCAACCAGACGGGTGACGGCAGCACGGGTGCGCCGCAGAACCGCAGCGAGGCCAACATCACGCAGGGTGGCGGCTCGCTGAATACCGCAACCACCACGCAGTCCGGTTTCGAGCAGTTTGCAGATGCCAACCAGAGCGGTTCAGGGAACAGCTCGCTCATCACGCAGAGCGGCGCCGGCAATTCGGCGGATGTGGACCAGACTGGCGACGATAACGATTCACAGGTCGTCCAGCAGGGCAATCCTTTCTTCACCGGCGTCCCGAACGATGTTTTCGTGACCCAGATCGGGGTCGCGAATTCGTCCATTGTCGACGCGCAGAACGGTGACGGCTCGAACACGGTCGATGTCGATCAGACGGGGACGCTCAACACCAGCCTTATTGCGCAGGGTTCCAGTGCCGCAGCCGGAAATTCGATCGCGCTGACGCAAATCGGAGACAGCAACCAGAGCACCATCACCCAGGCGTCGGGCATCTTCGCCGATGCCAACAGCATTTCCGCAACGCAGGACGGCGATCGGAATGTGTCCCTGATCGACCAGCAGGGCTTCAGCAACAGCATCACCCTGTTCCAGGGCGGCGCAGATAACAAAAGCACCATCGATCAGACGGGTGACAGCAACACTGCAACGGTCACGCAAACGGGTGCCTTCGACGTCTCCACGGTGAACCAGTCCGGCTCGGGCAACACCGCAACGGTTACGCAAGGTAGCTGATCAGCACGATGGGCCGGGCGGACTGAAACCGCCCGGCCCGTTCCGTACCAGGAGAAAACAAATGAAGAATAATATCCTTACCGGCGCATCGGCTCTTGCTCTCGCGATCTCGTTTCCAGCCTCGGCCCAGAATGTGAGTGACATCGATCAAAGCGGCGTCGATCACGGGGCCGATGTTACCCAAACCGGCTCAAACAACATCTCGGACGTCGATCAGACCAACCAGTTCAACGAAGCCGTGGTCCTGCAGAGCGGATCGAATGCACAGTCGACCATCAACCAGTCGGGCAATGGCGAAAATTCGGATCGCGCAAACCGCGCCGAAGTGGAACAGCGCGGGAATGGCGCTATCTCGCAGGTTACCCAGCTCGGCACAACCGACACCGAAGCTAGCCGCAACAAGGCGGATGTCTACCAGGACGGCGCCAGCTTTTCGAGCGTGATCCAGGACGGTCGCGCACAACAGGCCAATGTCGACCAGACCGGCGATCTCAACGAATCCTACGTCGATCAGAACGGCAACAGCAATGGCGTCGGCAAGGCGTTCGATGATCGCGACATCCATGCTGGCGTGACCCAGAACGGCACATCGAACTTCTCGAGCATCGACCAGAATCCCGCAACCTATGCGAACGGCAATGTCGACCAGTTCGGCGACTTCAACACTGCTCAGATCCGCCAGGAAATCCGTGGCAGCGCGGGCGCCGGTCGCAGCGATGCGCTGATCGACCAGACCGGCAATTCGAATGTTGCCGAAATCAACCAGCTCAGTGCGACACAGCCTGCCCGCCTTTCGGCCTCCTCGTCGCAAACCGGCGACGACAATGGATCGTTCATCAACCAGAGTGGCCAGGACAACGAGGCCACCGTCAGCCAGAACGCAACCGGCGCCATCGGTAACCGGTCCTATCTCACCCAACAGGGCGAGGAAGGCTTGGCCAGCGTCGCCCAGACCGGAAGCGACAATGAAAGCGTCGCCGTACAGGGCGCACCCAATCGGGTTACCGAATTGCAGCGCCTTGCCGTTACGCAAGACGGAACCGACAACTTCTCGGACGTCAAGCAGTTCGGTTCGCAGAACGATGCGGTCGTCAGCCAGACAGGTTCCGGCAACAACTCGCTGGTCAATCAGCCCGGATTCGACAACGCCGCTGGTGGCTTCGACGGAGCGGGTGATGTCGTTTCGGCCGGCATCGTTCAGGACGGTACGAACAACAGCTCGACGCTGACGCAGACGGCGAACTTCGGCTCGGCCTACGTCAGCCAGATCGGTGACGAGTTGCGCAGTTACGTGACCCAATCGGGCCGCGCCAACTTTGCAGACGCCACCGTCACGCAGACCGGTTTCGACAACGAAAGCCGGATCGTTCAGGATGCACCGGCCCCCGGCGGTGGCGGCCCGGCTTTCACCATGGTGGCCGAGGTCACCCAGGACGGTGCAAGCAACGATAGCGAGATTTCGCAAACGAACACGCTCGGCAATCCAGCGGTTTCGGCGAATTTCGCCTCGGTCTCGCAGACGGGCACCAACGGTGAATCGCTGATCGAGCAGAACGGTCACGAGAACAGCGCTTCGCTCGCCGATGCGGGTGATCTCAACGACAGCACCATCAATCAGATGGGCAACTTCAATACGACCAGCGTCACGCAGGGCGGAGCGAACAACACTTCGTTCGTCAGCCAGAACGGTGACGGCAATTCGGTCAGCGTAAGCCAAAACGGCACGGGTGGCATCGTCAACTAAGTCGACCATGCGGGTCGTCCTGACGGGCGACCTGCATCCTTTCGAGGAGAAGGACTATGAAATTGCGTACGATCATCGGAGCATCTGCCTTGGCTATGGCCGTGGCCGGGACTGCTCATGCACAATCCAACAACAGCACCGTCAACCAGAATGGCAACGGGCACGAGGCAACGGTAACGCAGGAAGGCGAAGACTCGATCTCACTCGTCGACCAGTCGAACGCGGACAATACAGCGCTGGTAGACCAGCAGTCCGCTACCGATACTGCCAATAGCACTATCGAACAGACCGGAACCAATGAACGCGCGAGCGTCATACAGGTCAGCGGTGCTGCCGATTCCGACATTGTTCAGTCGGGCGGTCCTCAGAATGCGTCGGTCTACCAGGATGGATCGAGCATTTCGGAGATCTCGCAAAGCCAGCGCTTCAACGAAGCGAGCGTCAGTCAGACCGGTGACGCCAACTACTCGTCGGTCATTCAGACCGGCGTCAACGGCGCTGTGGGCGACCCGGACAACGATCTTGAGAATGCAGACCCTGATGGTCGCGTAGGCGTGAGCCAGACCGGGAATGCCAATGCGAGCTACATCGTCCAGAGCGGCGACAACACGGTCGCGGATGTAGCATCGATCGGCGACGACAACACCGTCTCGATCGATCAGTCGGGCGATTTCTCGAATGCGGTCGTCAGCCAGGCCGGCAATCTGAACTCGGCCACGGTCGTACGTCAGAGCGCGGACGGAACCGGCGACGCCAGCCCCGCGAGCCAGCCGGTTGTCCCGGACGTTTATGCCGATGCGCAGATTGCCCAGACGGGCGATGCCAATGAGGCCTCGATCACGCAGGATGCAGTTCCCGCGTTCGCATCGATCGTCCAGACGGGCAACGAGAACGCTTCGACCATCGACCAGACCAATACGGCTTCGGGTGCCTATGCTTCGACCACGCAGCTGAGCGACGGCAACACGAGCCGCATCACGCAGAGCGCTGGTGCGAGTGCCGAAGTTACCCAGGGCGGTGGTGCAAATCCGCTGGGACCGCGCGACTGGGACGGCAGCGAGCTGCCCCCGCCCGCAGGTGGTGGCGAAAGCTTCGCAAACAACGTCTCGTTGATCGACCAGTCGGCGGACGGTGCGGATGTGGTAGTCAACCAGAATGGCATCATCAACCGGTCGAATGTCATCCAGACCGCAGAAGCTTCGGCCGATGTTTCGCAGGCCGGGGTCTACAACACCTCGATCGTCAACCAGAGCGGTACGGCTGAGGCTATCGTGGATCAGAGTGGCTCGCATGCACGTAACGCTTCGGTCATCGAACAGTCCGGTTCGTCGAGCTTCGCCAGCGTCACGCAGGACGGCTCGAACCTCGCGCCGCCCGCGAATGCACCGACCAATGTAAGCTTTGTTGCCCAGTCGGGAGACAGCAACTCTGCTATCGTGGGACAGATCGGCGACGAAAACCTCTCCGATGTTGATCAGAGCGGCGATTTCACGACTGCCAGCGTTGCCCAGGACGGCACCAATCTGACGTCACGCGTGACCCAGACCGGCACCTTGAACGGGGCCGACGTCACGCAAACCGGTTCGGACAATGAGTCGGATATCGTCCAGAGTGCCACGGTACTAAGCGGCGCGATCGTGAGCCAGTCGGGATCGGGTCAGCGCTCGACGATCGACCAGAACCCGATCGGAGGCCATCAGGCCAATGTCGTGCAGGCCAATCTGAACAACACGTCGACGGTCTCGCAGGGTGGCCTGGCCAATTCGGCCGGCAGCTATCTCGATGAAACCGACACCGGTGTGCTGCAAACTGGTGAAAACGGCAGCTCGACCGTTACGCAGACCGGCGGATTCCAGTCCGCCTATGTCGAGCAGCTAAGCGACAGCGTGGGTGACACGTCCGTGGTCGACCAAGGCACCAACGGTAGCGCCTTTATCCCGGGCCTGGGCGCCGGTTCGTTCCAGGTCGCCAATGTGTCCCAAAACGGCATCGGCAGCGTGTCGACGGTGACCCAACGTGGCGAAGCGCAGACTGCCGACGTGAGCCAGAGCGGCACCGGCAACGAGTCGGTCGTTACTCAGGGCGAGGTACTCAGTGGGTTCTTTACCGCTGGTATCAACGTTGGTTCGGGCAATTCAGCCACGGTCAGCCAGAGCGGCGACGGGGATTTCTCGTCCGTTCTGCAGCTTGGCGAGGACAGTCTCGCAGACGTGACCCAGTCGGGCGAAAGCAATGAATCCTTCATCACGCAAACCGGCGCCGACCACTCGGCTACGGTAACGCAGAGTGGTGTGGACGCGCTTTCCACGATCGACCAGAACGGCAGCGGTCACACCGCCGTCGTAACCCAGTCAGGCTCGTAAGAGCCACACCGAGGGGGCCGGGTGACTTCGCACGCCCGGTCCCTAACTTCCCGGCGAAGCGTACAGATCGGTCCGGCCCCATCTCGCTCGCGCCTGCTACCGTAATTGCGAAACGACAGGACCCCGCTATGAAAGTCAGCACATTCATGCAGGTAGCGATCGTAGTCAGCGCGATTCTTACTGCCGCGAGCGCTCATGCGAATCCCAGTTCAACCCAAGGTGCCGGCGCCGACGGCCATGTGCCCCCGGGCAATCCGTGCGGAACCGGACCAGGCAAAGGCACCGGAAATCCTTGCGGTGGCAACAAGGGCAATTCGGGCGCGAACGGAAACGCGTCCGCTGCCAGCATTCCCGCATTCGAGCCGATCGAGGTACCGCAAGACGCCGGCAGCGGCGTCTTCATCGACCAGATCGGCCTCGATAATCTTGCTTCGAGCGAGCAGGAAAACAGCCGCGGTTATGCGCGCGTGGTACAGCAGGGGGACGAGAATACCGTTGATATCCTCCAGCGCAATGGCCCGCACTATGCGGTCGTCGCTCAAGATGGCGACCGGAATTCCGCCGATGTCGAACAGTCCGGCGAAGGTCGAGCCATTCTGATCCTGTCTCAACAGGGTATCAACAACGGGGCGAGTGTATTCCAGTCGGAGACCGGGACGAGCTACTCAGCCGCCGCAATCAGCCAAACCGGTGAAGCGAATAGCCTGATGCTCGTCCAGGATGGCGAAGACAACCAAGCTCGCCTGTCGCAGGACGGATCGGGCAATGCGATGACCGCTACCCAGTTGGGTGCCTCGAACCGACTGGAATGGGCACAGAACGGTGACGGACTGTCCGATCTCGCGATCGAGCAGACTGGCGGCAGCACGATGTATGTCCTACAGACAAATGGCGGTGGAAACTGACGGGAGGCTTATCGATGGTTTTCGTATCGACCTTGGCGATCCTGTTGCTGGCCCAACCCGAAATAGCGATGGAGCAGGTCGCGAGCAACTCGGCGGAGGATCCTGTGCTCGAACAGCTCAGCTCACGCGAGGAATCGACGGTCGAGGTCGCCGAGACCAACAATTCCGACGAGGCTGCTGACAGCGTATTGCAGGTCTCCGATGGCGATACCGCGCTCGAACTCGACAGGGTAGAAGGTCTTGATCGCTGCAGTGCTGAGCTGCTTTCCGAGCAAGATCAGGAGTTCTGCGCGCACCGCCTGGAAACGCGTTCCGCAGACTTCACACCCGAGCGCCGCAAGCTCTCTGCCGAAGAAGTGCTTTTCGCCGAGAACTCGATAAGGCGTTCCGCAGGCGACGTTGCATCTGCATCGAAGAATGTCACCGGCAAGACCGCTTCGGCTGGTGACAGCGACCTTCAGGCCTTGGCGTCGCTAACGCTTGCCGCTCCGGACAGCGGAGACACCGCTGCCACGGCCGATTCCGGTGCAAACGAGCTTCCCGTGGAAACGCAATCGATGATCGAGGCGATCGTCAACCAGCTGACCACGCTTCCGGAAGGTTAGCCATGGGACCTGCCCTACTGTTCATTGCCAGCATTGGAGGCACCATGCCCGAAGGCATATCCGAGCCGCCGAAAGCGATAACGCTCAGCATTCAGCCGCGGGGCGATGTCACGGAAGTATCGCTGGAAGGCAATTCGCCGGTCGATCAGCGCGTCGAATATTCAATCGAGATGACGGGTTCATCGACCAGTCGGCATCGCGGCAAGACATCTCTCACGGCGAACGTTCCGGTAGTCCTATCGACAATGAGGATGCAGACCGCCGGCGATTGGTGCGTAACTATCGACGTAACCGAAGAGAACGGTCGAAATTACCGTTACACAAGGGGAGCATCGTGCAGCGCTTGACCGGTGTTTGGACAGGCACTGGCCGGCTCCGGCGATTAGCGGTCAATCCGAACTCCGATTGCGGATGACAATCTCTACCTGATCCGTTTCGCATTCTAACGCGTGAGCAATCAGTTCGCGATAGCGCTGCACCAATTCTTCGAACGGTAGTCCTAGCGAGAGTTCAGGCAAGGGGGCTTGCGAGGCCATGCGGTCGGCTTCGCCATACGCAAGTTCTACTTGGCCCACACGCAGAACTTCGCAAAGCCTGAGAAAAGACTCTCGCGAAGGCAACATCTTCCCCGTCTCCCACTTCCACACGGTGGGCTTGCTCGTTCCTACCCGTTCGGCAAGAGCCACCAAGGACAATCCCGATGCCTCTCGCAAGCGCTTGATCCGGCTCCCCATGGGTTCCGTCCCAAGCACATCAGCTCCGCCATTTCGAATGCGTGCTGCGAGCAGATCTGCCCGCCTGAGCGGTCGATCGAACTGGCAACCAACAAAATCGGAAGACTTCCAGACTATGCGGCCATCTATGTCGCCGACATTGGGAATGGTGATTGTGATTGCCTGCTCGTCCAAGGGACCAAAATCTGTCCGAAGAAGAAGGCCGCTTCGCGAAATATTCAGCACCTGAACATTACCCGACTGCTCGCCTTGGCGCAGCGACGCGGCAATATTCAAGGTAAGCCTGGGCTCTTTTCTACCCGTCTCTGTGTCGGCCTGTATTCGCCCGCTGATGGAGCCGCAAAACATAGTTCAGTGTGTTTCAATAACCGATACTTAGCAAGGGCTATTTCTGTTCAGCTTGGCACTTGTTTGAGCTTGCGGATCTCGTTGGCGATATCGTGCGCCATGATGGCTACGGACTCGTTCGCGCCGGGTCGGCAAGCGAAACTGCGCAAGCCCATGATGTTGAGCTGTATGCGTCTGGCCGCATGCTCAACGTCAAACGATGCTGACGTCTCTCCCCTCTGCTGCGCGCGGCGCAGATTGTTGCCGATCTCGGTCTCGATCGCGGCAATGCCGCTTTCGGCGCTACGACGCAGCGTTTCGTCGCCCTCCCCATGCTCGAGCAGCGTTTTGACGAGCATGCACGAACGCGCCGAGCGATCTTGATCCAGCGCGATCGCTTCGACGAACCCGGCAAGGCCCTCGATCGGTGAGGCTGCTTCCGAGGCATGCCTGCGCAGATCCGCCAGCACGTCCTCGGTATAGCGATCCAGCGCGGCGACATAGAAACCCCGCTTGCTGCCGAAGGCTGCGTAGATGCTGCCCGGATGCATTCCCGTAGCGCGTTCCAGGTCTTTCATCGAGGTGCCGTGGAAACCCCACTGCCAGAAAGCGTCGAGCCCGGCCGCAAGGGCCGCGGCGCGGTCATGGGTCGTCAACTTTACCATGCAACCCACATAGGCATTCTTGAGCGTTCATTCAAATTGCACCTTGAGCAATCGCTCAAGCATTCCCAGATGAGCTGCCGACGGGATGACAAACAAGGATTTTCAATGACCGAACTGACACTCCACACTCCGCAAACAGCTCCTGAAGAAAGCCAGCCGCTGCTCGGCGCATCGCAAAAGGCCTTCGGCATGATCCCCAATCTGCACGCGGTGATGGCCGAAGCCCCGGGCCTGCTCGAAGGCTATCAAAAGCTGCACGAACTTTTTCTCGCGTCCAGCTTCGATGACGAGGAAAAGACGGTTGTCTGGCAAACGATCAACGTCGAGCATGCTTGCCATTACTGCGTTCCGGCACATACCGGGATCGCGCACTCGATGAAGGTCGACGCCGCGATCACCGAGGCCCTGCGCAACGAAACCCCGCTGGCCGAACCGCGTCTCGAGGCGCTCCGTGAATTCACGCTCGCAATGGTGCGCAATCGCGGCAATGTGAGCGACGACGAGGTGCGGGCGTTCTTCGACGCCGGCTACACCCAGCGCCAATTGCTCGAGATCGTTCTTGGACTCGCGCAGAAGGTAATGAGCAATTACACCAATCATCTCGCCGAAACGCCGGTAGACGAACCTTTCGCCAAGTTCGCCTGGACCAAGTCGGCCAGCTGAACCAGCGCTCGCAGGTTTCGAGCCTCACATACGGGCGGCCTCGCGGCCGCCCGTTTCGCGTTTGCGAACGATATTACGCGCAGTTCCGGAAGATGGTAAGGCGATGAGCACTCCGGGCGTCCAGGAGACGCGGGGGTCGCGGAGAGAATCAGCTCATCGCCTTGATCCGGCCTATAGGCAGGAGACCGATCTAAGGGAATACCCGTAGATCAGTATCGTCATCATTCCTATGCCGCGGATCGCTCGGGCGGGCTCGCAACGCCCGTGTAACGCTGGCAAAGCGCAAGGAGGTCGGGCGCCGGCAGCGGACGGGAAACGTGATAACCCTGTGCAAGATCGCATCCGACCTCGCGCAGGAAGTCGAGACATTCCTTTGTCTCGATCCCCTCCGCAACGACCTGCAGACCAAGCGCGTGCGCTAAGTGGACGGTAGAACGTACCAACAGCGCATCGCTGCTGTCCTCATGCGCATTCTCGACAAAGCTCCGATCGATCTTGAGCTCGCCGATCGGCAGGGTCTTGAGATAGGTCAGGGTTGACTGGCCGGTGCCATAATCGTCGAGCGAGATCGTGATCCCCATCTGCCGATATCCTTCCAGCGCGCGCAAGGCGGCCGACGGATCGGCCATGGTTGCCGATTCGGTAACCTCGAAAATGAGGTGGGAGGCCGAGGTCTCGCTTTCCGCAAGCGCCGCACGGACCGCCTCGAAGAAGACCTGCGAGGTAAGCAGGCGCGCCGATATGTTCACCGCCGCCTTCACCTCCGTGCCGGCTGCGTGCCACTGCGAGAGATCGCGCAAGGTACGTTGCAGGACGAACAGCGTCATATCCGCAATGTGATCGCTCTTCTCGGCCAGTGGAATAAAACTGTCGGGACTGAGATAGCCACGCGTTGGATGGTGCCACCGGACGAGCGCCTCGACACTGGCGATCCGGTTCGTCTTCAGGTCGAGCTTGGGCTGGTATTGCACCTCGAGCTGATGGTTCTCGATCGCGTTCGCCAGTTCGCCCATCAGCGAAACCTGTTGCTCGAGGAGGTCCTGCTCGGCAGCCTCGTGCATGTGCCACACCTTGTCATTCGCCAGCGCGGTGCTGGCAGCCAGCGAAGCTTCAGCAGTGGCACCGGCCGCAGCGATGCCGAAAACGATGGCAGGATCGACACGCTTGCCGGCGACCTCGAGCGGACGGCGCAATTCGCGCCGCAGTTCGGTGAGCTTTTCCAACCGCGTCTCGTGACCTTCTTCGGAAATCCACGCCAGACAGCGATCATCGACGCGGTATATCAGGTCCTGGTCACCCATTCGCGCGGCGAGGCTCTGCATCAGCGACCCGATGGCTTCTGCGCCGATTACCGATTTGATCGCATCGAAATTCGCGACCATGGCAACGATGGTCTGCGCGTGTTCACGTGAACCGTCGGCTTCGCGCAATGCACGGCGGTTCGGCAAGCCGCTTTCCTGGTCGATGCGCTGTGCGCGATACAGATCGCGATAGAGCAACAGGCCCGCGCGTGCGGCACCCGACCCGAGGATCAGAAGCAGGCCCGCGACGATCCGGAATTCCACATTGACAAGACTGTACGACGCGATGTCGGCAACGAAGAGCAGCACCGCACCCATGCCGGAGGTCATGACTACGCGTCGATAGGTCTTCTGCGCAAAGATCAGCGCGGCAGCCATTGCCCCGACCAGCAACGGGAACTCCCAACCGCCGAAGATGGGAATCCCGCCCAGCAAGGTTTCCGCAGCAAGCGCCTGGACTATCACACCGGGCAATACGCCATGCCGCGGCGTGGCATATCGATCTCCCATCTCGATCGCGGTTGCGCCGATCAGGATGTCCTTGCCGCGGACCGCTGAAGTATCGAACCGCCCGTCCGCAATATCGATGAAACTGTAGCGGGGTATCGACGCAGGGTTGATCGCGAAATCGACGGGAAAGTGTTCTCCGGCCTTTCCGGCCACCCCGGCGGACTGCGCCGACAGCGAGGGTCGCGGGACCCCGGCGGTTATCGTTCCCAGGGGCATGTTACGCACCACGCCATCGCTGTCTGGGATGACCGACACCGATGCCAAAGAAGCATGCTGCCGCAAGGTGGCGATGGGCAAGGCGTCGATCTGCCGATCGGATCCGAAGCTTTCGCTCTGGGCGAATGTCGGCAGGATAATTTGCGCGGCGGCCTTGTTAAGGCTGCGCGCCAGCGCGGCATCCTCGACCGGGTCAGAAGCCGAGGAGAAGTCGACATCGAAAATGATCGAGCGGGCCCCCGCCGCATCCAGCGCGGTAACAACACCGGCGTAATTGCTGCGCGGCCACGGCCAGCGCTGGATCTGAGCGACGCTTGCGGCGTCCATTTCGACGACGTGAATTTGTCCGCTTGCCGTGCTGCTCCTCAGTGCAAAACTGAAATTCCTGAGACCATTGTCCAGATCACGAAACGCGCCCGACTGGGCTGCCGACCCGATCGAGAAGATCAGGAGGGCCGCCAAGAGGATATTCTCCCACGGCATACGCCGCAGCAGGATTGAGGAGGGCGCCGAACGCATGGGATCAGAACGCGATCGCCGATAGCCGATCAGTCGTCATCATCGTCATCGTCATCGTCGTCATCGTCGTCGTCGTCATCGCCGTCGTCGTCGTCATCGTCGTCGTCGTCGTCATCGTCGTCGTCGTCATCGCCGTCGTCGTCATCGCCGTCGTCGTCATCGCCGTCGTCGTCATCGCCGTCGTCGTCATCGCCGTCGTCGTCATCGCCGTCGTCGTCATCGCCG